>Ga0172370_10000057_pt1 | contig 135018 bp, 153 predicted proteins | sample LakKiv5m_FD_114538 | JGI IMG/M metagenome (GOLD analysis project Ga0172370, IMG submission 114538) | Freshwater microbial communities from Kabuno Bay, South-Kivu, Congo - kab_022012_11.5m | ecosystem: Environmental > Aquatic > Freshwater > Lake | place: Democratic Republic of the Congo...
AATTCAGGTTATATAGATTCCCGATCGGGTCGGGAATGACAAGGGAGAAAAAATGGAAAAATACGCCGCTGTTATACTTGCTGCCGGTAAAGGTACTCGGATGAATGAGGGCCTAGCTTCGCCAATCCCAAAAGTGATGTTTCCCATTGCCGGAAAACCGATTGCTTTTTGGGATATCCAATTGATCCGTGATGCCGGCATTGAAAAAGTCGTTCTCGTTGTCGGCTATAAGAAAGAGCTGGTCCAGGATTATTTCGGTGACAATGTTGATTATGCCGTCCAGGAGCAACAATTAGGCACAGGCCATGCCGCCGCCGCCGCCCGCCCACTCTTGGAGGGCAAAGCTGAAAACGTCATCGTCTTTTATGGCGACAATCCGCTTTACAAACCGGAAACGGTTCGCCAGTTGATTGAATTATATGAGAAAGAAAATCCGACTATTGCTATGCTCTCGGTCGAATTCGATGACCCCAAGTTTTGGGCTTTTGGCCGGCTGATTCAGGATAAGGAAGGTAGCTTAAAATCAAAACAGGAAAAGATAATCAACTTTACGGTTAATGTTTCTGCTGATGCTGATCCAGGTGGCCATTACGCGGGAGTTTTTGTGCGGAAGGTTGAGTCCGCTACTGCTGGCCAGGTTGGCGTTGCTGGTCGGGTTGGAACATTGGTCTTGGTGACTGTTCCTGGACAAATTACCAAAAAAGCTGAGATCAAGGATTTTGAAGTTCCCGAATCAACCTTTAAGATACAGCCAGTTGATTTATCTGCTAGGGTTTATAATAGCGGTAATACTTTTTATGAGGCGAAAGCCGAAATAGAATCAAGTTCGATCTGGGGAACAGATAAAATAGACTTGGGTTCTCATGTCATTCCTCATCAGAATAGCCGGTCCTACTCTGCTTCCTGGTCTCCAAAAATTCCTTTTGGTCTGTATAAACTAACACTAAGGGTGACAGATGGGGATGGTACTGTTCATGAAAAAAATGCGTCGGCTTGGATTCTTCCGTATGAAATTGTTGTGCCATTTATAATTATTATCATCTTAATTATCTTGGCAATCGTGTTTGCGCTTCGCCGAAAGCCCAAGGATCAAATAGGACCAACACCCCAACAGGTGTAAGTATTGTCGAGGTGTTTTTGGCTGTTTGCTAAACCGGTTTGTCATTGACAATTTATTAGTTTGGTGTTTATATATAATAATTCAGGCCGTTGATAGGGAGTACCGCCCCTTGAGGCCTGACGCAGACTCGAGCGAACGAGTAAATTAAGACCCAATTGGGATGGAACCTTCCGTTGTTGCAATGCAAAGCGGAATCCCAAGCAATTATTGGGTCTTTTTGTTTAATTAATATTTTGTTGGAGGTGTATGGAAAAAGAAGTAGTTATCCGTGAAGTCAAAAAAAATGATTATCCGGCAATTGCCGATCTTTCTTGTCAGCTTGAGCATGACATGACCAAAGAAGAAGCTAAAGAAAGAATTAATAATGTAATCAAAGACCCAACCCAAACTATTTTTATCGCTGAATCTCGCAAAGAAATACTTGGTTACGTTAATGTTGTTGCCAGATACGAACTTCTCTCCGGTGTTCAATCTAGAATTGAAGGTTTGGTTGTTGATCAGAAGGCCAGGGGATTGGGACTAGGAAAGCTGCTCATGAAAAAGGCTGAAGATTGGGGAAAAGAGATGGGTAGTAAAACAATGAAATTAGTCTCTAATTCAAAAAGAATTGATGCCCACAAATTTTACGAACACATTGGTTATTTAAAGACCAAAGAGCAAGCCGCATTCAAGAAATTTTTAGGAGATTAAAATGAGGACGATTCATCGAGATATTGTGGCTGCTATGATTTTTTCCAAGGATGGGAAATTATTTTTAGGTAAGAAACATGCTGAGAGAGGGGGAGTCTATGTTGATTGTTGGCATATCCCCGGTGGTGGTGTCGATGACGGAGAAAGCCTAGAGGTGGCACTGCAACGTGAAATTAAGGAAGAAACCGGCATTGATATTTCCAGATATTTGATTGAATTAATAGATGATAAGGGTAATGGAGAATCAGAAAAAATCCTTAAGGATACCGGCGAGAAGGTTATGTGCCAAATGCATTTTACGGTCTATAAAGTCATAGTTGATGATAAAAGTGCCGACGAAATAGAACTGAGATTAGATGATGATTTAGAAAGAGCAGAGTGGGTGAGTACAGAGGAATTAAATAATATTAAACTGACCCCTCCCTCTGTTGAATTATTTAAAAGATTAAAAATATTATAAGAAAGTAGGTACAAATGCAGGAAGAAAAAAATATTGAAACAATTCGCCACTCGTTAAGCCATGTGTTGGCAGCGGCGGTGCAAGAGATGTTTCCGGAGGCCAAGCTCGGTATCGGGCCGGCAATTGAAAATGGTTTTTATTATGATTTTCTTCTGCCAAGAACATTGATTCCGGAAGATTTACCTCTTCTTGAAGAAAAAATGCGTAAAATTATCAATCAAGACTTTCTCTTTGAAAAGAGAGAATCGTCAAGAGAAAAAGAAATCGAGTTCTTAAAAAAGATCAACCAGCCGTTCAAGGCTGAATTAGCTGCTGAGATAAAGGATAACAATGTTAGCTTTTATAGCATCAAAGATCCAGCAAGCGGCAAATTTATTTTCATCGACCTCTGCGCTGGACCACATGTTAACTCCACGAGCGAACTAAAACAAGCTGGATTTAAACTTGATAAGATTGCTGGAGCTTATTGGAAAGGTGATGAAAAGAACCAGATGCTTCAACGTATTTATGGTTTGGCTTTTGAGTCTAAAGAGAAGTTGGATAATTTTTTAAAACAACGGGAAGAAGCCGAAAAGCGAGATCACCGCAAATTAGGGAAAGAGTTGGATCTGTTTGTTTTCTCTGATTTAGTTGGGCCGGGCTTACCCCTGTATACTCCAAAAGGCACTGCTATCAAGGAAGCTTTGCAGAAAAAAGTTGAAAAGATCTGCCGTCAATATGGTTTTGAAAAAGTTAGCTGTCCATCTTTGGCTAAGATAGATTTGTTTAAAATCTCTGGCCATGCCGACAAATTTGGCGATGAACTTTTCAGAGTCAGTTCAAAGAGTGGTTTAGATTTTGTTTTAAAACCGGTCCAGTGTCCCCACCAAACTCAAATTTATGCTTCAAAAAAACGGTCCTATAGGGATTTACCAATTCGTTATATGGAATCAGACAAACAATATCGCGCAGAAAAGACAGGCGAAGTTGGTGGATTGTCCCGGGTTTTTGCCATTACCGTTGAGGATGGACACTCTTTCTGCCGAATCGATCAAGTTAAAGATGAAATTCGTAACATAGTAACAATTATTCGAGATTTTTATTCCGAAATTGGACTCTGGGGCAATCAGCAAGTTTCTTTGTCAGTTAGAGATTATAGTCATCCTGAAAAATATATCGGCGATGCCAAGGATTGGGATCATGCCGAACGGATGCTAGAAGAAATTTCCGAGGAAATGGGCCTAGATGCCAAAAGAAACGAGGGTGAGGCAGCTTTGTACGGGCCGAAACTTGATTTTATGTTTAAAGATGCGATGGGTAGGGATGTACAAATTCCAACAGTTCAGCTAGATTTCGCCACTCCTAAACGTTTCAATTTAGTCTACACTAACGAAGAGGGCGCTGATGTTAATCCTGTTATGGTTCACCGAGCAATTTTGGGCTCATACGAGCGATTTATCGCCCTGCTAATTGAGCACTTTGCTGGAGCTTTTCCTGTTTGGTTAGCTCCGATTCAGGCAATTATTTTGCCGATTGCTGACAGGCATATTGAATATGCAGAAGAATTAAAGAAAAAATTACTCCAATCTGATGTCAGGGTTGAAGTGGATGCTAGAACCGAATCAATTGGAAAGAAGATCAGAGAAGCGGAGCTTCAAAAAATTCCCTATATGCTAGTCGTCGGCGACAAGGAAATCGAGTCAGATAAAGTGGCTGTTCGAAGATACGGAGAGGGAGATAAAGGTCAAATCTTGTTAGATGAGATTATTAAGGAGATAAATGACTGAATTGTTAGAGTTCAAAAATAAACAAAACGAAACACTGCGTGGGATTTTTGACAAAGCAGATTCTCGCAAAGCTGTTGTTTTTATCCATGGTTTTGAAGGCACATCGATCAGAACTCGAAACAATAATATTATCGAAAGACTACGGGGCAAGGTTAATCTCTTTCGCTTTGACTTTGCTGGCTTAGGGATGTCTAGCGGTGATTTTTCAGAGATGACGGTTGAAAAATCAGTCCAAGAATTAAAATCAGCAATTAAGAAGCTCAAAGAAGCAAATCCTGAAATAAAGCAGATTTTGCTTGTTGGTCATAGCTTGGGTGGATGTATCGCTTTAGAATACTGGGATCAAAATAAAGAAGATATTTCGAAGGTCCTTTTATTTGCTCCGGCGTTAAACCAAGCTGAATTAAATCGTTACTTCTTCGCAACCTATTTAATGAAAGAGAAAGACTCAAGTTTTAAAATTACCTGGGATAATTATAAAGATTATGTGAACGAAGAAGAGTACAAAGAATACATCGCCGAAGAACCTAAAAAGATGAAAGAACATTACCTAAGTAATAAGTACCACACAGAAAATGCCGACAAAGATTACCAGCCTTTGTTGAATGAGATTGATGCGAGCAATCTCCTTATTATTCACAGTAAACTGGATGACAAGGTCCCAATTGAAAGTAATGACAAAATTCCCAAAGGTGTTCAAATTCTAAAACTCGAAAAGGGCGACCACCACTTGCAAAGTCCTGATGTCGCAGAAAAGTATTTAGATAAGGCAATAAATTTTCTTTTGAGTGATTGATTCCAGATTTTACCCCCATGAAAGCCTCAATCGTTATTAGGACCAAAAATGAAGAAAAAAGAATAGGGGATGTTTTGAATTCTCTTGTTGAGCAAACCGAAAAAGATTTCGAGTTGATTATCGTTGATTCAGGATCGACTGATAGAACATTACCAATCATAGAATCATTCAATCAGAGTTTAGATCTAAGAATATTCAAGATAGCTTCCAATGATTTTACTTATCCATTTGCTTGCAATTTTGGCGCTGAAAGAGCAAGAGGGGATTATCTTGTATTCTTAAGTGGCCACTCCATACCAAGAAATAAAGATTGGTTAAAAAACGGCTTATTAGATTTTACTCAGAAAAATAATATTGCAGGTGTTTATGGAACAGTTCTGCCCTCAAAGGATGCGACATTGCTTGAATGGTTTTACTATGTGCCTGGCTTTTTAGAATTTAGAAAGAAAATTGCCAATAAAAAAAGAATGGGGATTTTGGGAAACACTAACTCGATTATCAGAAGAGATCTTTGGTGTGATCATCATTATGATGAAAGTTACAAAGATGGCGGTGAGGATGGCGAGTGGGCTTACTTTTTCATAAATAAAGGCTACAATATTATTAAAGACCCTCAGTTCGCGGTTTATCATTCCCATGGCTATTGGATCAAAGACACCATTCGCCAGTATCGGCATTGGAAAAAAGTCGCAAATAAATTTATAAATAAATATAAAATAGACTAGGAACAAAATGGCGGAGTTAAAACCCGGGAGAGATTGTATTGGAGTGAGTGTTTTTGGGTTGGTTTTTAATCAAAAAAAGGAATTTTTATTAATTCGTACTAAGCCATCAGGTAAAAAGACAAGGGAATACGATAAAATATGGTCAATGCCTGGCGGGACAATTGAGATGGGTGAGACAGCCGAAGAAGCCTTAAAAAGGGAAATCAAAGAAGAAGTTGGCCTAAAAATTTCAGATCCAGAGCTCCTTTGTTATAACGATTATATTAAAAAAAGTGAAGATCGGCACTGGCTCTCTCTTAATTTTAAGGCCAATACTAGTAGCGACCGATTCCAGATTGATGACAAAGCGGAGGTTGCCGATTGCAAATGGTTTACATTTGCCAATGTTCCAACAAATATTTCCCCCTTTACACAAAAATGCTTAGCGCTTGTTCAAAAAGAGATCAAAGCGGGTCGTGACTATATCGGAGTTGGTTGCGGGGTTTTTATTACTAACAAAAAAGGCGAAGTCATTCTTCAATTGAGATCTAAAAACTCCAAAAATGAAGCTGGTAAATGGGAAAAAATGGGCGGATCCATTGAATATGGCGAAACAGTCGAGCAAACCCTAAGAAGAGAATCACTAGAGGAATCGGGAGTTGAAATTACAGATATTGAATTCTTAAGTTACACTGATCACATTCTCAAGGATGAAAACCAACATTGGCTAGGATTGAATTTTATGGCTCTGGTTAAAGATGGCCAAGTTCCTAAAAATATGGAGCTTCATAAACATGACGACTTGCGCTGGTTTAAATTTTCAGAAGTTCCGGACAATTTAGCGATGCCAACCAAGGAGTCTCTTTCTTTTATGGTTAAAAGCTGGAAGGAAAAATATGGAGAAATCAATAAATAAATTGAAGCCATTTTTAGCCATTCCGTTTAAAAAAGGTGCCAAATTGCAAATCACAGAAGGGTGGTTCTACTCCGATCAGGAAAGAAAAATTCATCGTCACAAGTTGCACCGAGGCATTGATTTTGCGGCGGATCGAGGGACTCCTGTTTTTGCCGCGGCTGATGGCTGGGCGATTTCCTCATTTCACTATAAAAGGCGTCTATCATATCAGCACACACTAATTGGATTGTCGCTCGGAAATTTTGTGCAAATTTGGCATCCTGACCAAAAGTATTTTACTGGGTATGCTCATTTACAGAGTAGGGCTGAAAACATGCCATACTTTAAACCAGTTAAAATCGATACTGGTTGGTATCCCGAAATTATTAATAAGCCGACTGGATATTTAAAAAACCAATCTAAATTCGTCAAGCAAGGTGAAATTATCGGTTATGTCGGGGATAGTGGACTTTCAGAAAATTATGACGAACTACCAGATAATAAAGTTAATAGAATCAAATTTCCGGCATGGGATGAAACACACCTGCATTTTGAGGTGTTCCAGCGGACAAGTTTTGGTAAAAAGAAAAACCAAATCGATCCATATGGAATTTATGCTAAGTTTGATAAATATGATATAGGCAAAGTTGGCGGTCTTTGGTTAGCTGATAAAAATGGTAATATTTTGTATGCAAAATAGTTTTCCTAAAAATTTTCTTTTCGGTTCTGCTACCTCCGCCCATCAAATCGAAGGTTGTCAAAATAATGATTGGTCGGAGTGGGAAAAAATTAAAGGCAAAATCGATGATAAGAGTAATTCGCAAAAAGCATGCGATAGTTGGAATAAGTGGCGAGACGATATTAAGTTGCTTAAAAAAACAAACCAAAACGCTTATCGCTTCAGTATTGAGTGGTCAAAGGTTGAGCCAAAAGAAGGAAAATTTTCTACCAAAGCCATTGATCATTATAAGAGCATCCTTCTCGAATTAAAAAAAGAAGGCATCAAGTCTATGGTTACATTGTTTCATTTTACCTTGCCTCTTTGGCTTTCGGAAAAAGGAGGGTTTGGCAATAAAAAAGCCAGCCTTTATTTTGCTAGATTCGCTGAGAAAATGGGGAGAGAATTTGGCAAGCTAGCTGATTTTTGGGTAACAATTAACGAACCACAAGCCTACCTTTTAAGTGGTTACATCAATGGTGATTATTGTCCTGGTGAAAGGAATATTTTTAAAGCATATTTTAATATTCGCAAAAATTTGGAACGTGCTCATATTTTAGCTTACAAAAAGATGAAGCCCCTGGTGGATGGTCCGATTGGGATTGTTCAGCACCTAGTTGCCCTTGAGCCACTAGTTCCGCACCTAATCAATCAGTTTTGGGTTAAGATTACTCATTTCTTTACTACAAATATTTTCATTAAACCGATTGCTAAATTTAACGATTTTATCGGAATAAATTATTACATGAAGTTCAAACTACAAGCCCTTTTGCCGAAAGTTCATATTGATGCTAAAAAATTAACCGACTATGGTTGGGGAATTAATCAAGAAGGTCTTTATCAGGTAATTATGGAAAGTGCCCGATGGAAAAAGCCAATTTATATCACCGAAAATGGGGTCGCTGATGCCAAGGATCAGCATCGAGGAAAGTTCATTAAGGATGCCTTTTTAAATATTGCCAAGGCGATTAAAGATGGAGCGGATGTTAGAGGCTATTTTCATTGGACTTTGCTTGATAATTTCGAGTGGTCGAGGGGCTATACTATGAAATTTGGTTTATTTACCAAAGAACGAGAGCCTCGAGAGAGTGCTAATATTTATTCTGATCTAATAAGAAAATATCAAATTTCTTGAAGCTTTTGTTTTCTTTTTTCTACATGCACTTTGCGTTTTTCAAGTTCGGACTTCTCCATAAAATCAATGCCTTTTTCTTTCATAATAGCAATTTTTTGTTTTTGATAATCCTTTGTACTATGCGGGTGATTGTCTAAACGTGGAAGGGGAACTATCGTATCGAGTAATTTTAAATCACTTATATCTAAATCTCGACAGAATTCATTGAAAAAATATGAATTAGTTTCATATCTATTCTCGTCGACAAAAAGAAGTGGTAGGCAATCTCGATAAGAGGTTTGCCAAGTAGTCAAAAATTTCTTCATAATTGAGGCGGAGGTAAAGCTATCTTCGTCAACTTTGATATTTATTTCGATGCCTTTGTTTTTAAAACGTTTTTCCAACTCTGGTTTGGTGGTCTCGCATTCGGTCATATTATTTTCGTCAAACATTCCGCCGGAAATATAAATATCGGCAATTCTATCCTTAAAAAGCGTCGCAGCTTCCACGAAAGCATTTAAATATTGGTCATAACCAATTGTTTCAATCGGATGCCTAAGTTCGGGTGCCCATGATCCGTAACAGTTCATACAAATAAACAATTTTTTCTTTTCCATCTTTTTAGCTTAATTATTTAATAATAATTTAGCACATTCAGCTTGTATTTTCACCTGTTTAGTTGATCAAATAGTCTTTTTGTGGTATAAACACTAGGGTTAATCGACATAGGGGGAAGAATCTTGAAAATTACCGCAACCTCCGCAGTAATTTTTTTGGTGGCGATGATCACTGTTGCAGGTGTCAAAAGTTTGTCAGCCGCGCCGCCAAAAGCAGAGTATTTGTATGTCAGCATCAGTCTCTTCAATGTTGACAAAGCGACCGTTAAAACCAAATCCGGTGTGTGGCCAAAGCCAGGCATGGCAGCGGCAAATACGATGGATTTGGCTCACAACCCAATGCCCTTGGAATCGGAAGTTTTGCCGTTTGCTTTCTATTTGCCAGGCAAGGACAAAAAACATCCAGGTAAATGGAAGGAGTGCAAAGTTAACCGATTCACAGTGGCCGACTCAATGGGCCCAGCTCTTCGGAGGTTGGCTCGAAAAGGAACAATGACTGTTATTAAAAACGGCAAGAAGGTTAAGGTTCCATACTATCGCCTTGACCTTTATTACAAAGGCAAAGTACCACCAAAAGAATTGGCGGAAATTAACAAAAAGATTTGCAAGGTTAGGGTATACAAGTAGAATGCCCGAAGTCTTGAAACTAAACCGAGGCTCCCCAGGAAGGGGAGTTCTTGCGTTTACAAAAAGAAATGTATGAGTTTTGGGCAGAAGAACTATAATTTATGATTGGCCAGTTGATCTAAAATACGCCAGCGGCGTTGTTTTTCTTCCCATGATATTGGATCGCCTAGCTTGTAGGCGACAGTGCCCGATCGGGGGGAATATTTATTATTGAAAGCTTGGGAAAATCTAACTATTTTAAAAACATCTATAGTCTGCTGAAAATCTTCCTCTGTCTCCCCTGGAAATCCGACAATAGTATCAGTTGTTATTTCTACCCCGGGAATTTTATCTTTTAATTTTTTAACGAGTCTCAAATATTGTTTCTGGCTATAGGGCCGATGCATGGCTTTTAGTATCTTGTCGCTGCCTGATTGAAGTGGCAGGTGAATACGCTTGGCAATTTTGGGAAGTTTAGCTATTACTTCAATAATATCATCCGTCATATCTTTGGGGTGATTGCTGGTAAAATAAACTATAAAATCTCCAGGGATCTCATCTATTCTTTCAAGGAGTGTTGCAAAATCAGATTTTAGCTTTTCGCTTTTCACCTTTTGCTTTTCACTGTCTCTGTAGCTATTAACATTTTGACCGAGGAGCCAAATTTCTTTTTGGCCTGCCTCAACTAATCGTTGAACATCATCTAAAACCTTGTCCATTGGTCTTGATGTTTCACGCCCTCTTGTGTAGGGAACGGCGCAGTAGGAACAGAAATTATTGCAGCCTTTCATAATTGGAATTAAGTTGGTAGACGAGGGGTTGTCATCTTTTGTTGAGACGATCTTAAGTTCAAATATTTTGTTTAATGTCTCAAGGCTTTTGCCATCCCAGATTACAATACCTTTTTTTTCAAATTTCTTACGGTCCGATTCCAAAATACAACCAGATACCACAACAATTTTTCCTGCTTCTAAAAAATTCCGACAATAACCGATTGTTCGATCAACTGCAGTTTGGCGAACAGAGCAATTTAAGGTGATAATTACTTCACAGTTCTCAATTGATTCTTCGATTAGTCCAGATTTCTTAAGTTGGAAAGATAGTCTGGCTGAATCCCACTCGTTGTATTGGCAACCAAAAATTTTAATATGAAATTTTGTCGGTTTTTTCTTCACAGTAAATTATATTACCTCTTTTGAAGCCCAAAATAAAGAATTAGTTCGGCCCTATTGCACGATCGTGCAATAGGGCCGAAAACCAAAGCATTAATCTCTGTTGCGCTCAGCCTTAGTCCGCTGTCCTTGCATCCCAATCATTTAACGTTAAACAACGCCGCTTATTTAACGCTAAACAAAAACACCGCCTGATTTCAGGTGGTGTTTTTGTTTATATAGTTCAGTAAATTCTATATTCGATCTGGTCGATTTTACAGCTTATATTATTCAGCTTTTTTCTCTTCTGTTGGTTGGCCAGTTTCCCCTTCTTCACCCTCTTCTTCCTTGCCCTTCTCTTCGACCTCGACAGCTTCAACATCCTCAACAACTTCTTCGTTCAAAGCCTCTAGCTCCTCTTCGCTTCGTGGTTCCTGTACAAAGGCAACAATTTCTTCTGGGTCATTTAGAATCTCGATGCCTTCAGGGATTTTGATATCAGAGATTTTGATATTTTTCTCAAAATCATCCAAGCCTGAAAGATCGACTTCAAATTCAGGAACCAAAGCGGCTGGTAGACACTTGACTTCAACAGCATCAACTGGAGTAATTAATGAACCTTCAAGATTGAGAACAGCAGGAGCATCCCCGATAAATTTGAGAGGAATTTCGGTTTCGATTTCCTCTTTCATGTTAACTTTGATTAAATCAATATGGACAAAATCGTTATTGATTGGATCTCTTTGAAAATCCTGGATTAAAACTGGGAATGTCTTTTTCTCGTCGATAGATAAATTTATCAAGTTAGAAGTACCAGCATCGCGGAAAATACGATTGAAAGCAATTTTATCAATCGCTAAGGAAATGTTGTCAAAATTGTGTCCATAAATGACAGCAGGAATCATACCGGCATTGCGGATATGCTTTGCTTTTTCGTTTCGTTCTTTGGCTTCCAGTTTAAATTCTACCATTTAGATTTTCTCGTTATTTTCTTTAAATACTTTTTCGAATCCGCCGTTAAAGTTCTTAAGAAACTTATAAGTTTCGATAACGTCGTTATTTGTTACATTTTCCCCCGGTGTCTTTTTTCTTTGTTTTGTCATTGCGACTGTAGCAACGAGAGGGGAGTGAGATGGACAATGAAGTTCAAGAAAAACCATTGAATCAATAATGCCTTTTATGTCGATACCTTCAAACATATACTGCTTACCGCACTGCGGGCAGCGGACATTTTTTTGAATCGTCTTTAGGAGTTTGTATAAGTCTTGATGATTCATTGCTTTTTGGATTATAGCTTTATTGGCCTAAAAAGTCAAGGGAACTTGAAGGCAAGCTAGAGATTTTTTTCCATCATTAATATTTGGTCACGTAGTTCGGCTGCACGTTCAAAAGCAAGTTCTCGAGCGGCTTTTTTCATTTCTTCCTTGAGGTCGCTAATTGCCCTTTTCTTTTCTTGTTTTGGTAATTTTCTAAAAATTTTATCGATATCACTGAGCTTGTTTTCAACCTTTTCTTCCTCCTTGGGCAACTCCTTGGAAATGCCCTCAGGTGTGATATTGTTATCTTTGTTGTATTTTTCCTGAAGTTCGCGGCGGTCCTGGGTTTCTTTTATGGCACTGGCCATTGAGTTGGTGGCATTATCAGCATACATAATAACTTTGCCGTTGATATGTCGAGCGGCTCTCCCCATAGTTTGGATTAAAGCTGGCTTGCTTCGCAAAAAGCCTTCTTTGTCGGCGTCTAGTATTGCAACCAAAGAAACCTCAGGCAAATCCAATCCTTCGCGTAGCAGATTTATGCCAACCAAAACATCATATTTGCCAAGTCGAAGATCACGCAAAATTTGAAGCCTTTCAAGTGTTTCAATATCTGAATGTATGTAGGCGACTTTAACTCCTTTGTTTTGCATAAAATCTGTTAACTCCTCAGCCATCCTTTTGGTCAGAGTCGTAACTAAAACCCTTTCCTGGTTTTTAACTCTTTCTTCGACTTCGTTAATTAAGTCACTGATCTGGCCTTTTGTTTTTCGTACCTCAATTAAAGGGTCTAATAATCCAGTCGGGCGAATAAACTGTTTAATAACATCTGACTTTTTACTTAAGCTCAGCTCGTATTCCGTGGGCGTAGCAGAAACAAAAACAACTTGTTTGATTTTGTTATAAAATTCCGGATATTTTAGCGGCCGATTATCTTTTGCTGATGGTAGGCGAAAGCCATATTCTACCAGTTTTTCCTTCCTCGATAAGTCTCCAGCATACATTCCTCTTATCTGGGGAACAGTCATATGAGATTCATCAATAAAAAGCAAAAAATCGTTAGGGAAATAATCCATCAAAGTTGTTGGCGGTTGCCCAGGAGATCTTTGGTCAAAATAACGCGAATAGTTTTCAATGCCTGAACAAGTTCCTGTTTGTTCAATCATTTCTATGTCGAAATTGGTCCTCTGTTCGAGGCGTTCTGCTTCTAATAGTTTATTATTTTTACGAAAAGATTCTAGCTGAACTTTTAAATCTGATTCAATTTCTTTTATGGCTCTTTTTTGGATTTCAAAAGGAGTGATAAAGTGTTTAGCCGGGAATATTTCTATTTCCGCCAAATCCTGTATACGTTCGCCGGTAATCCAATCAATTTCCGAGATTTTTTCGACTTCGTCGCCAAAAAAATCAATTTTAAGGGAATTGTTGGCATAAGCGGGCATAATTTCCAAAGTATCGCCCTTTAATCGATATGAGCCTCTTTTTAGTTCGTAATCGTTTCTTTGATACTGTAGGGTATTAAGACTATAAAGAAATTCTTTTCTGTTAATTTTTTCACCAATCTTGAAGATAAAATTTTCGGCCTTGTAAAATTCAGGTGAACCAATGCCGTAAATACAGGAAACGGAAGCAACAATGATTACATCGTTTCGGGTAAGCAGTGAATGGGTCGCAGCATGACGCAGCCGATCTATTTCATCATTAATCGAAGAATCCTTTTCAATGTAGGTATCAGTTTGGGGTATGTAAGCTTCCGGTTGGTAATAATCATAATAGGAGACAAAATAATGTACTGCATTATCAGGAAAGAATTCCCTAAATTCGTCAGCTAACTGGGCGGCTAAAGTTTTATTATGGGCTATAACCAGAGTAGGCTTATTTATCCGCTCTATGACGTTCGCCATTGTAAAAGTTTTACCGGAACCGGTTACACCCCAAAGAGTTTGGTGTTTTGTCCCCCCTTTTAAATTTGCGGCAAGTGACTCAATTGCTTGGGGTTGATCGCCGGTTGGTTTGAATTTTGATTTGAGGTTAAAAGACATAATCAATTATTATACACAAAAACCTTTGCGTTGACAACAAAAGAAGCGAGTGGTAAAATCCTTGCATACCCAAACCAAATCAAGTGCCTGCTGTTAGGAGGGCATTTGAAAGGGTAGCGCACCAAGTGGCGAGACCTCTCAAATCTCTTTCCCCTGAGAGGCCTGAAAGTATGTGAGGAGCGAGAAGCCCATGGTTTTAGTTACGGATCGGAGAAATTCGAGAGTTGGTCGTGTGCGCGGTGGCGGTGTTGTGGCACCCCAAACCACTCCTGTTCAGCAGCTTGCCGGCCTGTGCCTGCAACTGGTCCAGGAGGACATGCGGGTGGTCATGACCCACAAGCAGAAGGGCAATAAAAGTCCGAAGCTCGAGTTACTCGCGGTGATGCCGGAAACGCATCTCCGCACGGTGGAAGATCGCATTGCCGACATGCACGCTTTTGGCAGCGCGGTGATCGAAATCGTGCCGGAAGCACGTCGTGCCGTAGAGGTTATAGCTCAATTCCAGGCAATTGGGATGACCGTCCTGGTAACGGGCACACCAAAGCGCGCCGATGTGGTGCAGCCTTCCGAGATCACGATTTCCCCGGGTGACACCTCGGCAAAGATTGCCGCCGCCATCCGGGAGATTGGGCCGGATCTCTACCGGCTCGTCCTTATTTGCACGTATTAGTAGCCCCGATGGGGCCCGAGTTGGTGGGTGGGGTCTGGCTGGATCGCCAGACTCCGCCCCGCAGGGAATAGCCATTTGATAGGGCTATTTTTATTTAGGTCTATTTTGTTCCCGCCATTTTTTAATTTCGGCATGATTACCAGACAACAGTACTTGTGGTACTTGCCAGCCCTTATATTCCTCCGGTCGAGTATATTGGGGATATTCAAAGAGGTAGTTTCCAAGTTTGTCTTTTTTCATAAAAGTTTCTTCTTCGGCCGAGCCTTCTGTTAAAACTCCCGGAACCATCCTGGAGACGGCATCGACGAGCAACATTGCAGGTAATTCGCCACCGGTTAAGACAAAATCGCCAATGGAAATCTCCTCATCGATCAAATGCTCCCGAATTCTTTCATCAAACCCCTCATAATGCCCGGCTATTAAAATTAATCGGTCGTAATTTTTGGCCAATTCAATCACCTTATCTTGTGTTAATCTGGCGCCTTTTGGAGTCATTAGTATTGTTCTGATTTTAGACCCTTGACTTGGGACTTGGGACTTGATCGAACTTATAGCTCTGTCAAGTACATCCACTTTCAAAACCATGCCTTTACCGCCGCCATAAGGTGTGTCGTCTACAGTTTTATGCTTATCAAAAGAATAATCACGAATGTTATGTAAACCTATTTTGATTACTTCTTTTTCCTGCGCTCTCTTTAAAATACTCTCAGAAAGAGGGCCGACAAACATTTCGGGAAAAAGTGTTAATATATCGTATTGCATAATTTATTATGAATTAATAATTGTTGTACTCTTTTTCAGTTGTGATGCAACCTATGGTAGGGTTGACTCTTTATTTTATTAATCCTCTGGAGTCAAAAAGTCGCCAACAACTCCTAAAAGCTGTGGCGACTTTTGTATAAAAGTTTTATTTTAGTCAAGAATATCTTCTGGAACGTCAGAGAGATCTTCTCTTTCCTCTCTGGTTTCTGATCTTTCTGCTCGCTGGCTGCCTTCTGGCTCAACAATTTTTAGGTTAAGTCTGGCATTTTCCTTGGCACCCATAACTCGAAGTAGAGTTCTGATTGCCTTTGCTGTTTTTCCGTCCTTGCCGATGATTTTTCCCATATCGGACGGATCTACATAAAGGGAAATTAATACGCCTCTTTCGTCGATTGTTCTTTCAGTCTTGACCTTGTCTGGATTGTCAACAATTGCCTTTACAACATCCTCGACAAATTTCTGATCCTTTTCCATGATTTTCCTTTCGTTAATTTTGGAAATATGGTATTAATTACTCGCTTTTGGTTTCTTCTTCTGGGGATTCTGGAGCCGTTTCGGCTGGTGTTTCCTCAGTTGGTGTTTCTTTGGCTACCGGTTCTTCTACAACTGCTCCCTCGGCTTTAGGAGCCGCTGGCTGTGGTGCCTTGCCGGCATTAGCTGCCTCCTCTTTGGCGGCCTTCTTAGATAATTTTTTGCCATAAACTTTCTTTACTTTGGCTGATTTTGGTAGAACGCTGGCATCAACCATTAGATTGTTTACAGTATCAGTTGGGAGAGCGCCCTGTTTAATCCAAAAAAGCGCCCGATCCTTGTCTATAACAAGTTCTTTAGGCGTTAAAGTTGGATTATAGTGGCCAATAATCTCAATAAATTTTCCCTGAACTGCTCTTTTTTTATCGGCAACAACTACCCTGTAAGCTGGGCTGTTTCTCTTACCGACTCGAGTCAATCTGATCCTTAACATTAATCTCCTATATCTTCTAATTCAAGAGTATTAGCTAAAATTTAGCAGATTACTGCACAAATGTCAATTCTTCCCTATATCCTTGTCTGAAGTCATTGTAGGCGATTTCCTGTTTACTTTCAGGCTTAACCCGGTCGATTACAAGCTTTCCTTCTTTGTCGAAATGAGCGGCAGTTATTTGAATTACTTTCCCGTTTGTAAGTTTGGTGTATACTTTTGGCCAGTCGTCAAAGGCTCTTATTTTACGCTCAACTATGACCGCGCTTGTTTTTTTGTCGACACAACCGTCTTCTTTTTTAAATAATCTGGTATAGGTAGCTGATTCTTCTTCTTGCGGATATGGTTTTAGGTCTCCGGCAAGGTAATAAGGGATTGAATTTAAGAGGAAATTAGCGGCAACTTTTCCGAGATAGTCCTTAAGTACGGTATTTGATTCGGTTCCTCGAAGTTTTACTTCACCTTGGGCAATGATCTCGCCTGCGTCCATTTTCATATCAGTTTTAATCAGGGAAATACCAGTAATCTTGTCTCCTTCTAAGATAGTCTGTTTTATAGGGGACGGCCCGCGATATTTAGGAAGTAGGGAGGGATGAATATTAACAATGCCGTACTTCGGGATTTCAAGAATTTCCTGCTTAATTATCTGGCCAAAATCGGCCATAATTCCTAACTCTGGCCGAACGCGCTTAATTTTTTCGATAATTTTTGGATCATTAATATTTTTTGTCTCTAGAATTGGCAACTTTAGTTTTTTAGCAGTTTCCAATATTGGATTTATGTTTGATTTCCTGCCATTTCCTGTATCTACCTGGCTAGTAATCGTCATGGCAATGTTATACTGAGGGTCAGACGCCAATAGCTTTAGTGATTCGACGCCGAGAGTGCCTGTTCCAATGAAAATAATCTTTGTTTTTACAATTCTGTCAATAAAGAGAACAGAATAGAGATGATCTATTTCATGCTGAAGTACTCTGGCCATAAAACCTTTGGCTTCTAATTTAAAATACTTTCCGTACCTATCTTGTGCTTCAACGGTAATACTCTTGGGACGCTTAATCAAAAGTTCGATGCCGGGAAAGGACAAGCAGCCCTCGACCATTTTGCTTTTTTCTTTCGATGACTTCACTATTTTGGGATTGCATAGAACAGTTAAGGGGAAGGAGTCGGCCCCTTTCCTTTTCTTGTTTTTAGAGTTTTTTATTTCTAGCTCCGCGACTAAAATTTTCTGAGAAATACCTACTTGCGGAGCAGCGAGACCGACGCCAGTTTCTCTGAGAGTTTCAATCATATTGTCGATTAAATTTTGTGTTTCCATGCTAAAATCAGTCACCTCAGTTGCTGGTGCTCTTAAAATCGGGTCTGGAAATTTTTTAATATCGAGTTTCATTCTAATTATTTTTATAACCTTCCGGATGATTTTTATGCCACTCCCAAGCGCTTTTGGCCATATCTTCTATCGAATATTTTGCTACCCAATCGAGCAATTTTTTAGCTTTCGTTGGGTCGGAAAATGATATAGCAGGATCGCCCGATCGTCTTGGGCCGATTTCAAATTCGATTGTAAAACCGCAAGCTTTTTCAGCAGCTTTGATTACTTCAAGGACTGAGCTGCCTTTGCCAACACCAAGATTTACCGTTTGCGAAGCCTTGTTTTTAAGGAGATATTCTAGGGCTTTAATATGACCATCAGCCAAATCGCAAACATGAATATAATCTCGGATTCCTGTTCCGTCGGATGTGGGATAGTCGTTGCCAAAAACAGTTAACTTGTCCCTTTTACCCAGAGCTTTGTAGATAGTTAATGTCATAAGGTTGGTAGGATTGGGTTTATCCTCGCCCATTTTTCCGGATGGATCAGCACCAGCTACATTAAAGTATCTCAAAGTTATAAATCTTAATCCGAACTGATCATCATACTTTTTAAGAATAATTTCGTCAAGTAATTTTGTTAGACCGTAAATTGAAGCGGGAATTCTAAGTTTAGTGACCTCCCTATCAGTAAGAGGCAAACTTTTGCCTTGGTTTGTTTGGTTATATTCCTTTATAAACTTATTTAGAAAAGATTCACCTTCAAGCCTTTCGTCTTTCCATGCTCCTGGCAACAAGGATGATTTGTCAGGGATAAAATTTTCTGTGTATTCCTCTTTGAGAGGAAAATCCGAATCGTTTAATGGTTCACCATAAGTGGATGCAGTTGATGACTTGATGATATATTCACAGCCCTTTGCCTTCATGACATCCAATAGATTTATAAAATTCAACACATTGTTTTTTAGATATTTCTCGGGCTGTTCCATGGATTCGCCGACTGCCAAATAGGCGGCAAAATCGATAACAGCAATAGGATTATAATGGTCAAAGATTTTAGACATCGCTGATTTGTCGCCAACATTGGAAACTTCTAAAATTGCTCTTTGATCAACCGCTTCTTTGTGTCCATTTTCTAGGCTATCTACCACAATAATTTTATAGCCAGCATCACAAAGTTTTTTAACGGTGATGCTACCAATATAACCGGCGCCACCAGTTACTAAGATGTTTCTTTCTGTTTGTTTACCCATATTATCCTTGTTGTTGATTAATTGACCTTATATTTATTATAACAGATTTACCGGTTCAACATCCCAGACTAATTCAGGGAATTTTTTTGCAAGCATAGAAATCTCATCATTGGGAAGCTCAGCAATCTTAAAAAGAACGTGGTATCTGTATTTGTTGTGTATTTTTCGGAAAAAACAGGCACCTGGTCCAATAAAATTCAATCCTTTGGGTATAGATAAAGTAAAATTAGAAATATTTCTTTTTGCGATTTCTTCCTTTATATGTTCTGAGATGACCCTGACAATTTTGGTATATGGCGGATCCATAAAAAGCTCTCTATTTTTAATTTCCTGGCTATAAAAACCCTGGAAATCGTGCTGACTTGCAAAAACAATTGCCGGAGACTCGGGCCAATATGATTGAATTATGGTCTGGCCAGGGTTATTTTTTCTTCCGCTTCGCCCAGAAACTTGAGTTAAAATTTGAAAGACTTTCTCACTTGCCTTGTAGTGCGGCAGATGAAGTCCGGTATCCGCCGAGACCACCCCAACTAAATCCACCCCTGGAAAATCAAGTCCTTTTGCTATGATTTGAGTCCCAATTGCTATGCTAACTTTATGTTCGCTGAAATCTTTATAGAATTTCTCATAATCTTTTTTTGTTTTTATATTCGTCGAATCAATAACGGCAATATTGGCTTCTGGGAGTAATGCTTTAACTTCCTGTTCAATCTTTTCTGTCCCTGCCCCAAAAAATCTAATTTTTGCGCTATGGCAAACAGGGCAGGTAGTGGGAATTGCTGATTTAAAATCACAATGATGACAATTGAGGTAGTGGTCTTGGTTTTTTATGTGGTAAACCAAGGGGATAGAACATCTTGGGCAGACAATAACCTCGCCGCATTCTCGGCAGGATACAAAGGTTGAAGTTCCTCGACGATTTAGAAATAGAAGCGCTTGTTTTTTTCTGGATATTATCGCTTGCAATTCCTGTTGCAATACAGCGGAGATGGGGGAGTTATTGCCGCTTCTTATTTCCTCTTTTAAATCAACAATTTTAGCCGGGGGCATTGGAAGTTTATGATGGCGTTCCTTTAACTCTAACAATACAATTTTTCCTCTTTTGCAATCATAATAGGTTTCGATTCTCGGAGTAGCTGTTCCAAGTAAGCAAAGAATGCCAAAAGACTTCGCAATGTATTTTGCCAAATCGACACTATGGTAACGAGGTGACTGGTCTTGTTTGTAAGAATCTTCCTGTTCTTCGTCAACAATAATAAGACCTAGATTTTTCGATGGGACAAGCAGGGCTAATCTGGGGCCGATAAGGATATTAACTTTGCCATTAAAGAAGTCAAGATAACTCTTAAGTCTTTCTGATTTGGAGAGTCTCGAATGTATTACCAGTACTTCCTGGCCAAAAACTTCTTGAAACCTTTTAGTTATTTGGGGGGTTAGAATTATTTCAGGCAGCAGAAGAATGACTTGCTTTTTTTGTTTTAAAACGTCTTTTGCTAGCTTGATATATATTTCCGTTTTTCCGCTTCCGGTAACCCCGTGGAGAAGAACCGGTTTAGGCTCTTTTTCTATTAGCTTTCTCTTTAAAACGTTTAGTGTCTGTGTCTGTGTTTCTGTAAGTTTTATTAAATCTGCTTTTAAACCGGGCGATAACTCTTTTTTAACTTCCTTGGGTCTTTTCAGATTTGGAGGCAAAAAGAGTGAAACTGCTTCCCCTAAGGTACATATATAATACTGGCTAATCCATTCACAGATTTGTAGATAGGCCGGTGGTAGGGCAACATCATCTAAAACGCTAGAGATTGGTTTAAGTTTATAATCATTTCTCGCTACTTGGCCGAGTTTGTAGACAACACCGCGTAATTTCCTGTTTCCAAGATTTATTTGAACGACAGAACCGATTTTTATCTTTGCTATAAACTCATCAGGCACTAAATAACTAAAATATGGAATAGTGCCTGTTTTTGTTTCTGGTATTATATCGGCTATCATTTCTTAAATATATCAACAAAGCCTTTTCTTACAAAGGTTTGACCATGTAAGTACGATCCAGAAAGTAGCCAAGCTTTGCAAAATATTCTCTAACTCCAATGCCAGATATAACTGCTAATCCAGAAAGACTAAACTCACTTTTGGTGATTTTCTCAGCCTCCGAAATTAAGAGTTTGCCGTATCCATGGTGCTGGGCAGCCAGATCATTTTTTTCGCCAATGTCCAATTGGGGACCATAGGTATGAATTTCTCTGATAATTGCGCTTTTACTTAGAACTGGCAGTGGGCTTTTGCCGTTGTTATAGAACTGAGACGGAATCCGTAATCTTAAGAAGCTCAGCAATTTGCTGCGGTCTCTTGATTCAACACTTAAAAATATTTCAACTCCTCCCGAGGCTTTGTAATCAGTCCGAAAAACCCTATACTTGTTTTGCATGTTAAAATCCGTTTTTATCTCCCGGCAACGAATACATTGGCAAGAGGTATTCCTTTTTTGCATTTCAATGGCTACGATTTGCCTCAAATTTGAAATTTTGGCGCCACCTTCGACGATATCGGTGGCGGGAATATCCCGAATTACCCGCTCAATTCGGCAATAAACCGGAATTTTAGCTTTAATTTTTGCGAGAAGTGAGGTCAATTCATCTTTGTTATACGGCTTAAAGTTGCCCTTTTGATACAATTTAAAAACAGGAGTATTTTCGAGAAGAGCTAGGGGATAAATTTTAAGATGGTCAGGCTGGAAACATTCATCTTTAAATAATTCACAGAACATTTCCTCGTCCATCCTCGTATTTGACCCCGGTAAGTTAAGCATCATCTGGTAGCTTACTTTAAAACCACAATCTTTGAGTAGTTTTGTTGCCTCAATTGTTTTGTTTACGTCGTGACCTCTCCGGTTTATTTTTAAAACCTTGTCGTAAATAGATTGGACACCGAGCTCGACTTTAGTAATACCAAGAAATCTAAGCCGCTTGATTTCTTTTCCGTTAATATAATCTTGTCGGGTTTCTATTGATATTTCGACAATCCGATGGTTGGAGCTCTGGTTGATATTCTGGAGCGTTGCCAAGTCAGTTGCTTGAGGTCCTTTTTGAAAATCTTCATTCGCTGCCCGAAAAATCTCTTTAATAAATCTAGTTTGATATTGAGGCGTATAGTAAGACCAAGTTCCACCGATCACCCTGATATTTATTTTAGAAGTTTTATGGCCAATTGCCTTGAGGGCATCCAATCTCATTTTAGTCTGCGTGTATGGATCAAAATGGCACATTACCGCTCTCATTACCGCTGGTTCATTGGAAAGATAGCTTTTGGGAATGCCTTTCTCTGTAGGGCAATAAAGGCACCTTCCCGGGCAATCATACGGTTTAGTGAGGACTGAAACCACAACTATTCCCGAGAGCGACCGAGTACTCTTTAGGCGAATTAGTTTTTCCAAAGTTTCGCTACGATTCATTCTTTTTTGCGCGACCATTCTATGGTACACTTTTTGTAATTCGTCGTTAGTAAAAAAGGGCAGACCAAACTCTTTGGCGATTTGTCGTTGAACTTTATTAAAGTCGTTTAAATCTCTAGCCTTTAGGGTTATTAGTTCCAGAATTAACTTTTCTATCGCTTTATTTTTCATTATGAAAAACTCATACGCTGACTATTTGCTTAAAAAAACAAAAGATGATTATAACAAAATTGCGGACAAATTCTCAAGCACTCGACGCTTTTTGTCTGCTGATATTATAGCACTTAAAGAGTACTTACCCGAAAACGGCCAAATTTTAGATCTGGGTTGCGGTAATGGTCGGTTTTGGGAAATCGCTAAACAAAAAAATCTTAAATACATAGGCGCCGATGTTTCTGAAAAAATGGTTGAAATTGCCAAGGATAAATATCTAGATGGTACTTTTGTGAAGCTTGATGATTTTGTCAATTTGCCATTCCCAGCAGAAAAATTTGATGTTGTTGCCAATCTGGCAGTTCTTCATCATATACCTGGTCAAGAATATCGCTTGAAATTTCTTAAGGAGATCAAGCGAGTGATGAAAAAAGGCGGTACCTTAATTTTAACAGTTTGGGATATGGCTAGAAACGAAAAAGCTAAAAAGTTGAGAATTCAGTTTTATCTTCGAAAAATTATCAGCAGTTCGCCGTTAGATTGGAATGATATTTTATATCCGTTCAACACTAGCAAGATAACGGTTGAACGTTATTTGCATATCTTTTCGGTCGCCGAACTGACCAAACTCTTGGATCAGGCCGGTTTTGAAATTGACAATATTATCCAAATCCCGAGAGGGGAAAGGGGTCGTTTTTGGAACATTCAAGCTGTTGTTAAAAAATAAGAGGGTTTTTATGGTTGAAGCGGTTCTTAAAAAGATAAATTTAAAGGAAGTTATGTTCGCAAATATTTCCCTTAGTTTGTCCAAAGAGAATAGCAATGCAATAAAAACGCTTGCCTTGGCTTTTATGGTAGTTGATCATATTGGGGCAGTCTTTTTCCCTCATTTAGTTTTTTTAAGAATTATCGGCCGTCTAGCTTTTCCACTTTTTCTTTATCAACTAAGTATTTCCTCAGAAAAAACTCAGCACCCCCAACGTTATTTTTTTTATCTGCTTCTGTTTGCGCTTTTCTCCCAATTTCCTTATTTTTTGCTTTTTGGGTTAAAATTTAATATTTTGTTTTCATTCCTTTTTTATGCGCTTTTTGTATTTGTGCTAAAACGGGGATATTATGTGCTACTTCCCTTGATCTTTTTTGGAGCGATATTTACTGATGCTGGCTGGTATGGGTTAGTTTTAATGCTTGTTTTTGTATTTATCAGAGGAGAGATCCTTAAAATGATATTATTTGCACTTTTGACAATAATTGTTGTTTTATTTGAGCATAATACTATCCAACTTTATTCTCTGTTCTCGATTTTTTTAATTGCTGGTATTTTTCTATTAAATCTACGGCTGAAAATAAATAGGCATTTTTTTTACTTTGCGTATCTTGGCCATCTTTTATTGATTCTAGGAGTAAAGGCCCTGCTGTGATTGTAGCTAAAACCTAATAATTATGATAATATTGTCCTCTTATGGAAAAGATAAAAATAAATAAACTTGTTTTTGGCGGCCAAGGTCTTGGGGAAACTCCTACTGGTAAGAAGGCCTTTGTTTGGAATGCTTTGCCCGGTGAGCTTGTCGAAGTTGAATTTACAAAGAAAAAGCGAGGATATGTTGAAGCTGTGGCCGAAAATATTATTGATCCATCAAAAGATCGGATTGACCCCAAGGAAGACCATTTCTTATCGTGTAGCCCTTGGCAAATAATGACTTCTTCTGCTGAAAATAGTTGGAAAGAAAAAATAGCCGCAGAAACTTTTGAAAAAATAGCTAACTTGAGTTTGAATTGGGAGATAAAATCAATTGAGAATCAATCATATGGATATCGCAATAAGATGGAATTCTCTTTTTGGTGGGACAATGACACAAATAAAATTTCCTTATCTTTATTTAAAAGAGGTTCAAAAGGTAAATATCCGCTTGATGGTTGCCTATTGGCCTCTCCGGCTATCAATAAAATCGGCGATAACTTAGTCAAATGGTTAAATAACGAAGCAGTCGAAGCAAGAAAGCTAAAAACTGTTATTATTCGAAGCAATATCAAAGGCGAGGTGATAGCGGGATTATTTATTAAAGAGGATATAAATTTCACATCATATCCTGAGTTGCAAGATGGATTAATCGGCTTAACCATTTTTTATTCAGAACCTAAATCGCCGGCTTCTGTCCCGACAAAGATTCTTTGGCACATAGGAGCTGAATATCTTACAGAAAAGATATCAGACAAGGCGTTTCAGTATGGCTTATTAAGTTTTTTTCAAGTGAATTTGCCTGTTTTTGATTTGGCGGTCAGCGACATAAGAAGCGGCATGGAAAATGAATCAGGGACACTTGTAGATTTTTACTCCGGAGTTGGCTCTATCGGAATATCCGTCGGGTCTGATTTTGAAAAATGTTTGTTGATTGAAAATAATGCTGAGGCAGTTTCATTTGCGCAAAAGAATATTGAGATAAATAAATTAAGCCAATTCAAAGCAATTCTCTCGCCCTCAGAAAAGATGCTGGACGAAATAAAATCGGATCGCGTAATTATCTTTGACCCGCCAAGGGCCGGTCTTCATGATAAAATTATCGAAAGGATTCTTATTCAAAAACCTAAAAAAATTGTCTATCTTTCGTGCAATTTATCTACTCAAGCAAGAGACGTTGGTCTGCTCAAAGACCGATATAAGATAACTTTAAATAAACTGTATAATTTCTTTCCGCGAACCCCTCATTTTGAAGGATTGATAATATTAAATTTGATAGATGGAAAAAATTAAACTTAACGAATTTGGATTAGGAAAAGCAGTTGGCGAGGGTATTTACGCCTTTGACAAGCCTCTTAGTTTTACCTCGAATCAGTTGCTTACCTTGATTAAAAAAGAAACTGGAATAAAAAAAGTCGGTCATGCTGGAACATTGGATCCATTAGCAACCGGTGTTTTGGTCGTTGCCATTGGAAAAAAATACACAAAGCAACTTTCTCAATTTGTTGCTAAAGAAAAAAAATATGAGGCCAGATTTTGTTTGGGTGAGGAAAGCGAGACTGATGATGCTGAAGGTCCTCTTATAAAAAGAGAAATAGAATCTATTCCCACAATAGAGCAGGTCAAGCTAGCCCTGGATGAATTTGTAGGTAATATTAAGCAACTTCCCCCGATTTACTCCGCGGTTAAAATTAGAGGGCAAGAGGCTTACAAGAGAACGAGGAGGGGAGAAAAAATCGAACTAAAACCAAGGGATGTTTTTGTAAAAAGTATTAAAATCGTCAAATATTCTTGGCCTTTTCTTGATCTAATAGTTGAAACCGGGCCGGGGGTTTATATTCGATCGATCGCCCGTGATCTCGGCGATAAGTTGGGTGTCGGCGGCTATGTTTGCAAACTCATCCGGACAAAAGTGGGTGAATTTGAAATTGAAAGTGCTATTTCAATTCAAAAAAAATCAGCCAATTAACATTGTTAAAAAACACTTTTTGTGATATAATCAAGCGTATGTTTAGTGAAGGTAAAACTGTAGCTTTGATAGGTCGGCCAAATGTTGGCAAGTCAACTCTTTTTAACAGGCTGGTTGGCAAGAAGATAGCTATCGAAACTCCAATTCCAGGAACAACCAGGGATCGTCTTTTTGGTGAGGTTTTTTGGCAGGGTGAATCTTTCAATTTAATCGACGTTGCTGGATTTGAAACGCAAAAAAAAGATGAGATCAATAAACAGATGCAAGATAGTGTCATGCTGGCAATAGAAATGGCCGATCTGATTTTGATAGTTTTTGATTGGACCGACAAGAACAATGAAGCCGACAGGGAAGTTGCCAGAAAGATTAGACAGAGTAAGAAGAAAGCAATTATCGTAGTGAATAAGGCCGACAACATTGATCGAATTGAAAATGCAGCGGAATTTCAAAGGTTCGGAAGCTTTCCCGTTGTCCCGGTCTCAGCCATTTCTGGTAAAAACAGCGGTGAGCTACTCGATTTAATTATAGAAACCTTAAAGGAAACTAATGCAGCTCCAGTGCCAGCAGAAACAAATTGCGATATAAGTTTAGCTCTCATTGGTCGGCCGAACGTTGGCAAGTCAACCCTTCTTAACGCTATTATCGGCGAGAAACGCGCTATTGTTTCCGATATTCCAGGCACGACCAGAGATATTGTTAATGTGACGCTTAATTATCTTGATAAAACCATCGAAATTTTAGATACTGCCGGGATTAGGAGGAGGGGAAAGATTAAAAAAGAAAGTATTGAATCCTTCAGCGTAATTAGGAGCCTTCGGGCGTTAAAACGCTCAAATGTAGCGCTTATTCTAATTGATGGCAGTGAGGGGATGGTTTCGGGTGAATCAACATTGATAGCCCAGGCGGTTGAGTGGGGCAAAAGCGTGGTGTTGGCGGTCAATAAGCTGGATTTAGTGCAAGACCAAAGAGAGTTTGTCGTTAGAACTTTGGCCATTCTTCAGGATAAGCTTGGTTTTGTGCCGTGGTTGCCGGTTGTTTTTATATCGGCAAAGGAGGATATAAATGTCCAAATTCTTCTCGAAAATGTAGTCTCAGCCTACTCAAACCGTTTTACGGAGATCCCCGAGGAGGAGCTAAATAAAATTTTTGAATTTGCCAAGGAAAGAAACAGCTCATTATATGGCTGTGTTTCTTTAAAACAAGAGAAAAATAATCCTCCAATATTCAAATTAGTTTATCGAGGTAAAAAAGGACTACACAAAAGTCTTGTTCGATTCATTGAAAACAAGATCAGAGATATCTATCCAATGAATGGGACACCGATTTTTATAGATCTAATTAAAGCCGGTAGGGCTAATAAGAAACGTTATAATTAACGTGATGATGAACGCTGAATTTATTTATTGGCATTAGGGTTAACCAAGCTCTGCCGGCAATATTTTGCTTGGGTAAAATGCCCCATTCGCGAGAATCGGAGGAGTGCGGCCGATTATCTCCAAGAACGAAATATTCATCTTTACCTAAAGTCTGTGTTAGCTCCTCATTATTTCGGTTAGTATTTGTAGGCGTTCCTGAGCTTAGGTAGCTTTCTGATAGTATTACCCCTGTTGGATAATCGGAATTAATGATTATTACTTTGCCGTCTTTAATTTTAACTGTTTCTCCGGGCAATCCAATAATTCGTTTTATATAGTTAATATTTGGATTTCTTGGGTATTTGAAGACAACGGTGTCTCCTCGTTTAGGAGAGCCGAAAAGGTATGAAACTTTTTCAGCGAGAAGATATTCATTATTGACATAATTGGGCATCATTGATTCGCCATCAACAATAAAAGGCTGAATCGCAAAATATCTTACCGCAAACGCAACAACAAAAATAATAACTCCGGTCTTGAGGAGGTCAAGAAAAAAAGCAAAGAATTCCTTAACTGGAGAAACCTTTGCGGGCTCAAGGTTGTTCAATTGCTCGGAGTTATTTTCAATCTCTTTGTATGATTCTATAACGGTAAACTCGTTATTATCTTTATCTTCCATAAACAAATTATAACAGCTAATCAAATACAAGGTCAAACCGAAATATATTATTTGGCTATCTTTTTGTTCGCTGTCTGTTGTGATATTTTATAACAATATAAGGCGAAAAACTTGAGCCCCTAGGAGAGGGGTTGCTTGAAAAGTAATCGCCCGAAGCATGTTTAAGCAATAAAGATGTTATAGTTTTACACGCATAGAAGAATATTTATGTTTCCACTTTTGGTAAAAATTGGCAGTCTTGAAATAACCACCCACGGCGCCCTGTCTCTCCTGGGTATATTTTTTGCTTTATTGCTGGCATTTCGCCTTGCTGACTTGACCAAGTTAAATAGGGCGGGGATTTTTGATATTGCCTTGGTTTCAGTATTATTTGGCTTTATTGGAGCTAAGGTAACTTATTTTGTACTTTATCGCGAACAGTTTGATAGTTACTTTGATATTTTGAAATTTTGGGAGGGTGGATTAGTTTCTTTAGGGGGGTTCATCTTTGGGGGGATTGCTTTTTTTGTGCTTCTTAAAAAATACTCTCAGCCATTACTGAGATGGCTCGATATTTTTGCCATTACATTTCCCTTTGGATTATTTTGGGGCAGAATTGGCGATTTGTTTGCCGGAGAGTATGCTGGCAGGTGGTCGAGTTTATTCCCGATTTTTAATCATCAAGTACCGATTCCTTTATTTGAAGCCGCTCTTTGTCTGGTTATTTTTTCAATTTTTATGTTTCTTTTTCTTAAAAAACGAGACAAAATTCCTCAAGGTATATTTTTAAGTTCTTTGATTTTATTTTATCCTTTAGGTAGAATCATAATAGATTTTTGGAGAGACGAAAAACCGTTGGTAGCGTTTCTTTCCTTAGGTCAAATTGTCAGCTTAGTGCTGATTGTATTATCCTTTATTTTATTTAATAAGTATTTAAAAGGAGAAAATTATGGATCAACAATTTATAAATGAACAGGAAAGCGCTTTGCTCAAGGAGAAAACAAGGCTTGAAAATCAGATCAAAAACTTAAAAAAATATCCAGACTATGGTTATTCCGAGGAAGACAACATTCAAGAGTTAATTGATTATGAAAATAATATGTCGGCAGAGGAGCAACTAAATTTTTTACTAAATAAAATAAATCAAGCCTTGTTAGCGATCAAGAAGGGTACTTATGGCAAATGTGCGGCTTGCGGCAAAGCGATTGAAGAAGACCGGTTGAAAATTATGCCATATGCTGAATTATGCGTAAATTGCAAACCCAAAAAAGATTAATTTTTGTTCTTTTGGTTATTTTTTTAACGGTTGTTTGCCAGTTTGCCAACGCTTATTTTTGGAAAAAAGGCATCACTTTAGACAATCCAGATTTATTTTTCGGTTTTGTTAAACTAAAATATTTTTCTGCTTTGACAACAATCTTGTTTTTTGTTCTCTATATCCTAATTGGCTATGTTGGCAAATTTTTATTCAATATTTCATCTACCTTTATCCTAGCTGGCTTTTTTTCTAATTTATTAGACAGAATATTTTATGACGGAGTAGTTGACTATTTGAGCATTGGGAAATTGGTCACCTTTAACTTTGCCGACCTATTATTAATATTTGGTTTCGGTTTATTGATTTATGAGCTAGTAATAAAAACACCCTCCCAAATACGAAATGTATAGGGAAGGTGTTTAATTGAATAACTGAGCATTTGCTCCGTTTTTGATCCCAAAGTAATCATTTTAACGAGTTGCTTAACGAACGTTAAACAGCTCTATGATTGGTTTGGATATAATGGATCAAAAGGATGCGTCAGTCATAAATTACAGTATTTGATCTATTTCAAAGAAAATACTCAAAAAATTAACTTTTTTTGATGTTTCTTTTGTGAATATTTCTAAATGACTTTTTAGTCATATTCTTTAATTTTTTAGGAAAACGCCCAATGATTCTTTCAGCTGAACTATTTAAAATTGGTTTCATGACAGCCGATAAAAAGAAAACAAATAATATTGGTGAGGATGACCTTGTCGGGGAAATTTTTGGCGAGGATTTGCTGACTTCTGATTTAGAAGATGAGGAAACGGAGGTACTTCCTGATTCCGATTTAATAAGTGAAGTCGAAAATGACGAGGAAGATGACAGTCAAACAATTTCAGGAGTTAAAAAAAGTCTCGATAATTTAAAAAAGAGAACATCTTCTCCGGGGGATATCGTCGATGGCGATATTGATGCAGATTGGGAAGCGGCCGAAACTGTTGGCGAGGAGAGCGTGCTTGGGGACAACCCAACCCCTGACCAAGATCAGGTTGAGGGTATTGGTAGCCCCTGGGGTATTAAGTATGACAGTAGCGAAGAACTGAATGTTAAGAAAAAAATAAGACAAAGAGAAGATGAGAGAATTGAGGACGAAGATGAGATAAGTCATCGTTCTTCTGAATAATGTTTTTAAAAGCTAAAATCTTACCGCTTGTTTATATTAAGGACGCAGTCATTTTTCCGGATGTAATTGCCGAGATTACGGTTGGAAGCAGGAAATGCAAAGAAGCTGTTGATACTGCGGGACGGGGCGGATCTGTTTTGGTTGTGACTCAAAAGAATCCGAATATTGATCTGCCATCGGAAAAGGAATTGTTCTCGGTCGGAGTGATCGGCAAGGTTCAACAAATTATTGGTTATGATGGGGTTTATAAAATTTATTTCAATGCAGAGAAAAGAGCCAAAATTGAAAAATTTAAAACTACCGAGCCGTTGTATGAGGCAGAATTCTCAGAGATTAAAGACGATAAGCTTTTAGATGAAGAAGGCCAAGCTATTTATAATGTCTTTTCGCAAAAAATAAAGGAATTGGTTAATTCACAAAAAGCATTACCCCTGGAAGCAGTAATTAAAATTTTTTCTCTGAGTGATCCGAATCAGTTGATAAATAATATTATTTCTTTTCTCAATGCTAGCATTTTAGAAAAACAGGCGATATTGGAGACTGTTGATCTTAAAGAGAGGCTAAGAAAATCTACCGCTTTGGTAAATAAGGCGCTAGAGATCTCAGGTTTAGAAGAAAAAGTTTCAAAACAAACCCAAGAGGAGTTAACTAAGGCCCAAAAAGAATTGTATTTAAGGGAAGAGCTAAAGACTATCCAAAAAGAGTTAGGCGAGGAGGGGGAGAGCGAATACGAAGAAATTAAAAGAAAAGGAATAATCGCGAACTTACCGCCGACTGTTTCTGATGTCTTAAACAAAGAATTATCAAGGCTTAAAAAAACACCATCATTTTCTCCTGAAGCGCCCTATATTCGAAATTATATCGATCTACTGTTGGATCTTCCTTGGAAAAATAGCAAAGGCACGGAAATTGATATAAAAAAGGCAAGGGAAATTCTTGATAAGCGCCATTATGGTTTAGGCAAAGTTAAGGAACGGATTTTAGAGTACCTGGCGATTTCAAAATTGGCGCATCAAATCAAAGCGCCGATTCTTTGTTTTGTTGGACCGCCCGGGACGGGTAAAACTTCAATTGGTCAATCCATTGCTGAAGCACTGAATAAAAAATTTGTCAGAATTTCATTGGGAGGAATAAGGGATGAGGCGGAGATTAAGGGGCATAGAAGGACCTATGTTGGCGCGATGCCCGGAAGAATTATTCAAGGGATGAAAAACACGCAATCCAAAGATCCGGTTTTTATGCTTGATGAAATCGATAAGGTGGGCAGTGATTATCGAGGTGATCCCAGCGCGTCATTACTTGAGGTGCTTGATCCGGAGCAAAATAAAAATTTCTCCGACCATTATCTAGAAATTCCCTATGATCTTTCACGGGTTTTTTTTATTACGACTGCAAATGTGTTGGAAACAATTCCTCGAGCGTTGTTGGATCGAATGGAAATTATTGAATTTTCCGGCTACACGGCGCTTGAGAAATATCATATCGCCCGAAAATATATTATTCCCAAAATAACTGAAACCCATGGTTTATCGAAAGACGACTTTATTATATCTGACGAGGGCCTCTATGAGATAATTGAGCGCTATACCCACGAAGCTGGTGTTCGAAATCTTGAGCGGGAAATCTCGAAGCTAGCCAGGAAGGTAGCAATAAAAATTGTTGAAAAGAAGCCAATTCCAAGGGAAATTGGCAAAAATGAAATTGAAGAGTTAATTGGCTCACCTAAGGCGGATCTTTGGGTTAGGGAGGTTAAAAGTCAAGTAGGATTGGTAGCTGCTTTAGCAGTTACTGAGGCCGGCGGGGAGGTTCTGTCCGTTGAGTCAACTCTAATGCCTGGAGGTAAAGGCAACCTTGTTCTAACTGGCCAGCTTGGTGATGTAATGAAAGAATCAGCTCAAACAGCTCTATCTTATGCCAGATCAATTTCTCCGAAATTAAAGATTGATCCACCGATAGATTTTAATAGGAATGATATCCATATTCATGTTCCGGCGGGAGCAATTAAGAAAGATGGCCCTTCTGCCGGTGCGGCAATTGCCTTAGCTATAATTTCAATTTTATCAAAAAAACAAATTGATAACGAAATGGGAATGACTGGAGAGATTACACTTCGTGGTCGGGTTCTCAAAATAGGCGGATTAAAAGAAAAAATCCTGGCAGCCAAACGAGCCGGATTAAAGAAAGTGATTTATCCAAAATCAAATTTTGGCGATTTTAAGGAAATCAATAAAGACGATTTGGAGGGAATAAATTTTTTTCCAGTCGAAAATATGGACGAGGTTATGGCTATTGCCCTGGGGACGGATTAAGAGAAACTATAATAAGTGCCATTATTTCTTGCTATTTCTGATAATGCTTTATTAGCCCTAATCTGGCTAACTATAAAAATATCTATAAATAAAGAAAGCTGTAGTATGGAAGAGCAGAAAAAAGAGAAAGGCCGCGGCTGGCATGGCAATTCGGAAGGTCACGCCAAAGCTGGCAGAAGAGGGGGGCTGGCAAAGTCTAAAAAGAATCGCAAATAGTATTTTTGTAATAATTTACAAAAAATAGACAAAAAGTTGGCTCTATTTATAATAATTAGTTGACTTTTGTTTGCTAAAAGTATATTATACTTCGTTTGTAAGATTTCACAAAGTAAAAAAAGGAAGCTATGAAAATTCCAGAATCGCTTGGAAGGGAAATTAAGGATTATATAACCAATTTGCTGAATCGCGAGGCCATTGTTCTAAATAAGGATGGCAAGTGTATTTCTGCTCCTGATCAGTCGCTTGTTAACAAAAAAGTTGAGTGGACCGAGGAATCAAAACATCGAGAATATTCAGATGTTGTGCTCGATTCCCAAAAAATGATACTTATTCCGCTGATGGAAAGTACTGAAGACAAGACATACCTTTTAATGGAAAAACGGCCAAATGACAACGATGACCAACTTGTTCCACTCGTAAAAAGCTTCTCGGAACTCCTAATCGACCAATATTTGCAAAATAATCAACCAAAATTAGACACAGTCGATCATTTTGTAATTAAACTATTAAATAATGCTAGCACTAATGATTTACCCCTTTATAATTCAGAGGCAAAAGCTTTAGGATACGATACCTCAATTAAAAGAATAGCGATAGTTCTGCATCTTAAGGGTTTTTGGGAAAATTGCTTGCTTGATTTTGACCAAGCCAGCTTTGAAAGAGACCAAGTTATTCAAAACTGGAAAAGAAATATTGAAGTAGCCATTAATAGCTTTTTTACAAAAAACAATGATTTAATTTCCGCATACGTTGGGAGCGATAAATTTGTGATTTTCAAGGCCGTGGATGACAACACCGAAAAAGATGTGATAACTCATCTAAAAAAGTCCTACAAAGCGATATTTGAGCCGATTAAAAGCCATCGCATCTCCGGACTGACAGTTGGTTTTGGTTCATCTCATTTTGGAATAGATGGAATGATTTCCGCTTACCGCGAATCGGATTTGACCCTGGAACTTGGCGAAAAAATTTGGGGTGAAAATAAGAGCTATTATTTCGATGATCTTGGCATATTAAGCATTATTGCCCAAGGTGACCGAGAGAGAAAAGTTGATTTTGCAACGAAACTATTAAGCAGACTTAATAATGATGATCTGCATAAGACATTAGAATGCTTTTTCGAAAATAATTTAAATTTGACAGAGACTGCTCTTAAAATGGGAATTCATCGAAACACTGTTATTTATAGATTGAATCAGATTACAAAATCTCTGAATGCCGACCCTAGGGTTTTCGAACAGGCCATGTCGATTAAAATTGCCTTAATGATTAAGGGGTTATTCGGGGTTACTGGCCAGCACTTAATGAAATAATTGAAAGTTCTATTTCTTTTTTGATTTGACGTAGTTTACGCCCTCGTAAACGGACCATATTCCCAACATTGCCAAAGCGGGGATAAGAAGAGATACGGGCAGAGGCAGCGTTTCCTTATTTTCATTTTTTTGATCTTTATTTACCGCCTGGGTTGTATCTATGGCAATATTAGAATTCGTTAAAGTTTCTGCTTTTTGTCCAACTTTTAGAACCTGATCGCTCTCTTTTGCTTGTACATTTTTTGTGTTAATCGAGCCAGAAGATGGTGAGAAGCCAGCCTTTTTTGAAATCGCTAAGGTATTATTATTCGGGATAGTTTGGGAACCCGATGAGGTAGAGATAGTTTTTTCGATTTCCTTATGGGTAACTACTATATCTTCTTTTTTACTTGTTTCTATAGCTTTTTGTTTGTCTGTTTTAAAGCTCCCAGACCAATTTCCAAAAATATTAGTGACAGCAATATAAAACTTATCAAATTGCTCCGAGAACGAATTAACCGCATTGATGATATTGTTGTAAACATTTACCGAGCCGGTTTCGAGGCTATCAACAGTGGTATTTTTAACTATTTTGTTACCTCCGGTATTGGCGTCGATATTTACAATATTATCAACGGTTGCACTGTTGTTAATTTCAAGACCGATGTTATTTTCAGTGTTTGACGCATTTGAATTGTTAGAATTTGGGCCGGTAACCTGGTTTACCACCACATTTTCCGGAAGATCTTTTTGGGGATTGAGCCATTGGCCGAAAAGATTAATAACATAGAGAATCGGAATGCCTGAATTAGTTGAGTTAATAATTGAATTTTTAACAGAAGTTTTTCCGGTCTTAACGCTTCCAACTTTAGAATTTGAGGAAACCGAATTATCGCCGGTTTGGGCATTTAGTTTTACGTTATTATTAATTGATGATTGGTTGGCTACACTGGTATTTTTATTCTTTGTTGCAGTTTTTGAATTAACGTTATTAGAATTTGGGCCGGTTTTCTCAGAAATTAAGCCGGAGGGGACAATGATATCGCCATCTAGATTTCCTAAAATAGAGAAAAGATCAAGATAGAGGGTTTTTTCAGGGCCGGTTAAGTTCGCCAAGTTTATGGTATTTAGCGCAATTTTAATGCCTCCTGTTTTAATTTTGCCAATCTCAGTATTATTTAATATCGTATTGTTGCCAGTGTCGGCCTCGATCGAGAGGTCGTTAGCAGTTGTGCTGCTGTTGTCGTTATAGACCGAAATAAAGTTATTGCTATCGAGCTGATTTGTATTATTGGAGCCAGGACCGGTAAGCGAGTTTAATAAATAGCGGTCGGAAATTGGCAATAGATATAAATCGTTACTGACATTATCAAGCGATTTGGCACCTACTGAACTACTGCCTGAGAGGTTGCTGTTTGTGGTGTTTAAGAGTGTCATATTTCCGTAAATATCGCCTGTTTGGAGGCCGCCAATTGAGGTATTGCTCTCGATATTGTTTTTTCCTGAGGAAAGCTTGATATCTGCGGTGTTAATGACTTCAGCTGTATTAGCCTCTGTGACTTTGGTAGTCGAATCTTTCTGGGAACTATTCGCATTATTGGAGTTTGGTCCTGTTTGAGTATTGGCGAGAATCTCAGGGGCATTATGCTCCGGTCCGGTTGGCTCTACGGGCCCGCTCATCTCTACTGGACCCACTGGTGCCATCGGCCCGGCTGGTAGGATATTTCCTGTTGGCTCTATGGGCCCAACAGCTTCCTTTGGGCCGACGAGCGTTTCTTGATTTTCTTTATTTGCCTCTGTTTCAGTCTGCGCTTGCCCATCATTTTTCTGATTACTAACCAACTCTTGACTGCTAGCTAATGTATAGGGTGTGGCTGAGTAGATAGTCAAAAGAAAAACAATGACAAGGTAAAAAATTTTGAAAAGACGTTGCATTTTTTTCTTCCTTTTTAAGTTTTAAGGAAGGCCGGGAAATACACAGCCTTTCCTAAAAACTTAATTAGCCGAATTCACACCTGTAATACTAACAGCGATATCTCCGCTTCTAACATTTCCGACGGTGGTATTATTAACGACATCATTTGAGCCAGAATTAGCAGCAATATCAAATTCATTAGCAATGGCAGCATCGTTTGTTGCCACAATGCTTGAATTATCCTCAACATTGAGAGTGTTTAGATTCTCAGAGTTAGGACCAGTCACATTGTTTCTAAAAGTCGATCTAACATCGCCGTTGCCATCGTTAAGACTTGACCACATAATAGCCGAGCTATTTCTGTTGGCGCTATTTCGGATGTTAGCGTTAACATCAACGTTGCCGCTTCTGACATCGCCTACTGTAGTATTGTAATCAACATCATTTACTCCAGTGTTGAGGTCGAGAGTAAGATCGTTGGCAATGCTCGCCTCGTTCGAAACCTCAATAGAAGAATCCTTTTCCACATTCAATTCATTATCATTAATAGAGTTTGGTCCAGTTGTTCCGTTTCTGAAATCGGCGCGTACACGATTATTGTCAAGATTCATCGGTACTGCAAAGCCATCTCGATTAAGGTCATTGTTAAATCTGACCGAAAGATCAACATTGCCGCCTCTGACATCATCTATGGTTGTATTGTAATCAATAATGTTGTCACCGCTGTTTGCTGCATAGTCAACTGTATTTGCGAGAGAACCAATGTTCTCTAAATCAACTGACCGATTTGTTTCAACATCAAAAAGGTTGTCATTTTCGGAGAATGGGCCAGTTGTATTGCTTACGCCGTTCACATCAACAGAGGCATAAGCCAAACTTGTACCGGCAGTCATAGCTATAGCTGAGGCTAAGGCCAGGACACGGGCAGTCTTTTTTAAATTCATATAGCTCCTTTCTAAGAGATAAGTAATTACTTAAAACCTTCTTCCTCTTAACGCGGATGGAAGTGTCGCGATCGACCTTTCTAGTTAGAGTTAATATCTTTTTCAAAAAAAAGATGTAAGCGAATTAACTAAAAAAAGAACAAAATTCTCTCTAGTTTTTCTAAAATAAAAAAGAGGACGTAAACGCGCCTCTTTTTTATTTATAAAATATCAGACTATAACAGGATTGTTTTTATTCTGTCTAGCACCTCTTCTGGGGTATTTAGCGATTTTATCACATATGCAGCAGCCCCTAACGACATCGCTAATTTCTCGTCGCTGTCGACGCTTTCGCTACCAACATTGGTTAAAACTATCACTGGGATATCTTTGGTTATCTCGTCTTTTTTAATCTTTTTTAGGACTTCAAAACCATTTAGCTTGGGCATTAAAATATCAAGGAGAATAAGATCTGGGATCTCTTTTATTCGCTGAATCGCTTTGCGTCCGTCAGTTGCCGAAAGCACCCTAAATCCGGCATTTTTCATTTTTTCCTTGTACATCTCTACTAGATCAAGGTCATCTTCTACTATCAGCACTGTTTTGGTGTCGTCCATAAACTTCCTTTCAACTATTGATTATTATTCAAAAAATTAGAGTTGGGCAGAGTGAAATAAAAATCCGAGCCCTTTTTGATTTTGCTTTTTGCCCAAATTTTCCCCCCTTGTCTCTCAACAAGATTTTTAACGATATACAGACCTAGGCCTGTACCGCCAGCTTTTACTGAGAGAGGATTTTCAATTCTGACAAACCGATCAAAAACGTTTCCAAGAGAATTTTCGGGAATTCCTATTCCATTGTCAGATACTTTGATTAAAACATCTCTTTCCCGATTTTCAAGCATTATTTTTATAGCACCTTTTTCTTGGGTATATTTAATAGCATTATCAATTAAGTTATCGATTACTTGCCTAGTTTTTAAGGGATCAGCATAAGCAAATACTTCTTTAGTTCGCTTAAAGTATATCGCAATATTTTTTTCGGTTGATTTGTTTTTGAATGACTCAACCGCATCTTCTATTACATTGTTTATGTCAAAGTTTTGAAGATTTAGATTAATTTTTCTTTCTTCGATCCGAAGTGCTGATAGCAGGTCCTCGACCAGGTTAACCAGGCGGTTAGTTGAAGAAAGTGCTTTTTCTGAATATTTCTTAACCTTACCATCAATCGGTCCGGCATCTCCATTTATTAACATGGAAAGATAGCCCTTCGTGGCTGTTAGTGGAGTTCGAAGCTCATGAGTAGCTGTCGATATCAAGTCATTTTTAGCCCGCATTAGAGCTTTTTCTTTAGAAACGTTTCTGACCACTAATATAACAGTACTATCTTGTTTGGGTTCAGCGGCCAAGGTAAGGCTGACACTTAAGTTTACTTCGCCCTGGCTGGCCGTGGTCAGGGTCTCTTCGTGGTACCTATCTTCGATTTCACCAGTATCTGCGATGTGTTTTAGCTCTGCCAATGTGTGGTTAAAGCCAATCTTTTTTAAAATATTGATATCTTTGCCGACGATTTTATCTGAAGCAATATTAAATAGCTCTTCGCAGTACCGGTTCCAGATTCTTACTTTGTGTGAATGTAGGCTTATAGCAATAATACCTTCGTTGATATTTTCGATAACATTTTTCAGAGTTTGTCCCTCGACTTTTGCTTTGGACAAAAGTTTTATGTTTTCAATTTTAGTGCCTAGCCTCGTCCCCACAATCATTGCTAGTTTAAGGTCATCTTCAGTAAAATTGTTATCTTTCTGGTTAACTATATGCAGTACGCCGATTGGAGAATTTCCGACAAAAACAGGAGCTGATAATTGTGATTTAATCGAGAAAAGATTTCGGTAGCGAAGTGCAATCAATCTCTCGTTCGCTGCGTTATTGATGATTATCGGTTTTCCGCTCGTAAATACTCTGCTTGTGATGCAATCCCTTTTAAGCGGAATCGGCTTAATGTGCTTTAATATTTTGGGGCTTCTTTCAGAAGTAGCAACCGATTCTAACTGATTTTTCTTTCGGTTTATCATCCAAAAGTGACAAAGGTTCGCCTCAAAAAGCGGCGGAATAGTATTAATGATCTCCTGAATCCGATCTGATATTTTTTTATCTTGGGAAAAAGTAACTCCGAATAGCTGAGCCAGATTGTCAGTTCTTCCTCGCTGCTTATCAAGTAAGATGCTGTTCTCGAGGGCAATAGCGGCCATGCTGCTCAAAATAGACAAGAAGTGAATCTCTGATTCACTAAATTTCTTTGGTTCAGCGTAACTAACAGATAAAACACCAATTAGCTTGCCATTAGCAAACATCGGGATGCAGGCAATGCCGCCGTGATCATCTGCTTTACCTGTGTAAATAGTGCTCTTGCTTACATCTGTAATAATAAGTGGTTGTCGATTTAAGGCGCATAATCCGGCAACGCCCTCGCCGATGTCAAATTGCGAAAAGTTAGTCGGTACTGATTTGTTATCATGCCGAATATAAGCCTTGGAGATCAGCTTTTCCCCAGATGAATCAAGCAGAAAAATGCTGACAGAGAATGAGTCAAGGGCTTTTATTGCTTCGGTGACGGCAACTCTCAAGACATTATCAATGCTGTCTAATTTAAACAGTGACCTTGAGATATGAAATAACAACTCTTGTTGGCGTTCGCGTTGTTCTTCGTATATGGAAATCGGGTTATTAGTTTCCTTTGCAAGCGGGAATACAAGGCTTGGTTTTAAGTCCTCTGTGCTTTTGGGCAGTTTTAACAGCTTGCGGCAGCTTTCAACTAAATTTGTTTTTAATGCTTGTTTTTTGGTCAGCCAGAATATATCTTTCGATTCAGAATTGGCAAAAGCCTGGAAATTATCGACTGTGCATTCGTATAATAGCCACAGATGTTGATTGACCCCATAGCGGCACTTATTTTTTAAGGTAGTTTCCAGTACAAGCTTGGCCGAAGTTATGGTTAAACCAGTTTCCTCGCGTACCTCCCGCCTGATTGCTTCTTCTGGCTTCTCGCCAAACTCAAGATGGCCAGCTGGAAAATCGAGTCCATAGGGGAAACCGCGCCGATCGAGAAAAAGTATTTTTTCGCCGTCTTGAATGATGGCGCCAACTGTAATATGGGTTTTTCCCTCTTGCCCCATAATAGTTGCTATTTCACTCTCTTTTACTAAAAAACGCTCGCTTTCTGTATGGCAGAGCGGGCAGTAATAAACTTTTTTATTATTGACATTTAATTCAATAACTTTTTCTTTTTGGCAATTTATACAATATTTTGTCATAAAGATACTCTCAAACTACAAGTTTATTCAATTTTAACTTTGTTAAGGTCAAATCCTTTTGTAAAATTTCACAATAAACAAAGGTAAATTTGATCAGTTTTGTTAAAACAAACAAAGAAAGCTAATTGACAAGTTAGCCCTGATATGATAACATAAATCAGTACTTTTGGCAAGAGACAAAAGGCGGAGGGAGCAATGCTGACGGCTTTGACGAATCTCTTTTTCACGGAATGGGGTGAAGGGTGCTTTTCGGGGGAAGATGAGCTGTTGCCAGTCGAAACAGCGAATTTCTCACGAATTGCCTTTGATCCTTATTTTTCCAAGTCGCTTGGTCAGCTCCCGCTTATTCGCAGCCTAGACAATTTTGCCATTATTACCGGCCGGCTGTGTGCGGGGAAATCCCGGCACGCCAGAACTCTGGTTAATCGCTATCCCTACCATTATGTCCAGGTGCCCGAAGCAAAGGATATAGATGGAAGGGGAGTGAGGCCAGGAGAAAGGCTCTGGTTCGGTGGTGAGATTGTTCCGATGACCCCTGAGGGGTTTGACCACGCGGTGGAAAAGGGAGAATTCTGGCTTGCCTATGAATGGCAGCTAGGTGATAGAACAGGTCGTTCGGGAATACTCAAAAGGACGCTAAAGAGGGCGGTCCAGGACGATAGGATGAAACTCGTCGTGGCTCTGCCTGAAGTAGCATCCTATCTCCGAGTGCTTTTTCCTCTGTTGCGCTGTGTCACTGTTTATCAATCATCCATTCACGATTATAAGCAGTACACAGACAAGCGGGGGGAGGGTATTCGGAGCTGGTTCTTGCAGAATGAAACTGGAGCATGTGAGGAGGAGGCAAAGCTGCCTTCGCTTTCAATGCGCCTCGAGAACAATGGGCCACTTGGCCGACAGGTCGTAAGGATCCATAGTTTCTTGAAAACCAGGTTTGTTCAGTTATGAGGAGGTGAACCGAAAAGGGACGCCCGCGGCATGAAGCCGGGGCGTCCCTTAAACGTTTATAGAGCTAGTATTATTTAACCTTTGCCACTATGGCTTTAAAGGCTTCTGGATGGTTCATCGCTAGGTCAGCTAGAATTTTCCGGTTTATTTCAATTTTCTTATCAGTCAGCATTTTAATGAATTTTGAATAGGTTAATCCCTCTGTCCGCAGGGCAGCATTTAATCTAATAATCCAAAGAGCCCGAAATTCTCTCTTCTTGTTTTTTCTGTCTCGGTATGAGTATTGGCCTGCCTTTAGAGTAGCTTGTTTGGCTAATTTAAAAACAGATTTTCTTCGGCCTTGATACCCCTTTGCCTTTTTAAGGATTTTCTTATGTTTTGCTCTTCTGACTGTTCCGCGTTTTACTCTCATTTTTTCTCCTTAATTCAAATAGGGGGCTAATTTCTTGACCTTTTTTCTGTCAGCCTTTTCGACCGGCAACCAAATTTTGGTTCGATCTGACTTGTGGGTCAAAAGATGGCTTTTAGCAGCCTTAAGTCTAACCAGTTTGCCTCCACCGGTGGCTCGTATTCTTTTGACGGTTGCTTTGTGTGTTTTTAATTTCATTTTTTCCTATTCTTTCTCTTCTTTTTTGGGAATTAACATTGCTGAAATTTGATTGCCCTGGCGGGAAGGATTGTTTTCTAATGACAATCCCGCTATTTCGGCAAATTTGTAAAAAACAGCTTGGGCTTCATTGCCAAATATGTTCTCTCTGCCCCTAAGCCGCATTGTAGCTCTGACTTTATTGCCATCATCTATGAACTCTCGTGCTTGCTTCGCCTTGTATTCCATATCGTGGTCGGAAATCTTGAATGTCAGTCTGATCTCTTTTAACTCAGAGCCTTTTTGCTTTTGCTTATTCTCTTTTTCCTTTTTAGCCAATTCGTATTTGTATCGGCCATAATCCATCAATCGGCAGATTGGGGGACGGCTTGAAGGATTGACCTCAACCAAATCTAGTCCTCGCTCGGCTGCCAGGGCTTTAGCTTCATAATTTGACATTTCCCCTAAATTGTTTCCCTCTTCATCAATTACTGTGAGAGGTGAAAAAGTAATTCTTTCGTTAACACGAACGAACTTATCCTTCTTAGCGATAAGGTTCTCCTTGGTTTATTGTTTATCGTATTATAAAATAGCACAAAAACTGTTTCCGGTCAACAGGGATAAATAGTAATGAGTAGTGAATAATGAGTAGGGGATATGAGGTAGGGAGTTCCGGGTTGTGTGTTTGTTTAACTTAACTGGATAACCAAGAAGACAGAACTAACTATCTCCTTGCTTCTGGCTTTGGCTATCTGGCTCATCTTCAAAAAGTTTTTTGGCAGTAATAATTCTTACTTTTTGATCTGTTGATTCAATATATTCAGGAGTTTTGGTAATGGATTCTTCTCCTGCCTTGATAGTTATCGATTTTTTGGCAAATATACGAAGCGATCTTGCATGAAAAAGAGACAAACTCTTTTGACTAGATGATTTAGTTTTGAAAAGTCCCGAAAACATTGAGAGAAATCCGTTATGTTCTATCTCTTCGCTTTCTGCCACTATGTCCAAATAGTTTGGCGCCCTTTTGTTTATTTGGTTATGAAAGTTGGAAATAATAAGATTTTTAAACAAACCACTGATAATAAAGTCTTTAAATTCAATTGTTAGCTCCATCGGGTTTGATAGGTCAAGTATTGCATTTGTTAAAAATGTTTTGCCATTGCCAGTCTTACCAATATGAATTTCGCTGATTTTTCGAAACCGCAGATTATCGCAAGCTTCTCGCCAATCATTAGTGCCGATTAGATTTGTTAGATGTTCTGTGGCTTCAAGAGGAACTACTCCCATTACTTCCGGACGGCCGCAAAGCTTACCAGCAATTTGGTTGGCAATTTCATCGCCTCCAATGGCGATTATCGTTGAGTATTTTTTATTTAAACCCAAATCAACAAGTTCCTCACAGGTAAGAGCAGCTGTTGGATATGTGAATTCACCGGAAATTCCCAGCATCGAGAGATAATTTTTAATATCTTCGACCTGAGATTTTTTTCGGCATTTTTTAATGTCGAAAATATAAAAGTACATTTATTTTTTGCTAAAGAATCCGAACTTATCTTCTTTCTCAGGCTCTTTAGTTTCTTTAATTTCCTTGTCTTCCTTGGATTCACTCTTTTCTTCCGTTGCTTCCTCGCCATTTGACGGCATTGAGCATTTTCCTATGAAAATCGCTCCCTGTTTGATAATTAGGTTCTTGGCATTGATGTCGCCAAATACCTTGGCAGTCGGCTGAAGTTCTAATTTTTCAGATGCTTCAATTTGTCCTCTGATTTCACCGGAAACCTCAATGATTTTAGCAATGACCGGCCCTTTGATGTTGGCTGTTTCGCCGATAATAATATTTTCGTCGCTTTTAACCTCCCCCTCGATACTGCCGTTTACCTGGATGGACCCCTTGTTTCGAAGGTTTCCTTTAAGATTGACATTGAGTCCCACGATAGTGTCGATGGTGTTTTCCATTTTTTCTCCTTAAGGTTATGGTTTGTTATGATTTTTTCTTACTTATTAAGTCCATACTAGCATAGCCCAAAACAGAAAAACAACAGGTGGATAAATTTTATAAGGGCTTGAAATAATCAGGTAAAAAATGTTATAATCTGCGGGATTTTTTAATTTTTGAAAAACCATGGATAAAATAAAGGTTGTAGGCGCCAGAGCCCATAATCTGAAAAATATATCAATAGAAATTCCACGAGATAAACTGGTTGTAATAACCGGGTTGTCTGGTTCTGGAAAATCATCGCTGGCTTTTGATACGATCTACGCAGAAGGCCAACGAAAATATGTCGAATCACTTTCCTCTTATGCTCGGCAGTTTTTAGGAATAATGGAGAAACCAGATGTCGATAGTATCGAGGGGCTATCTCCGGCTATTTCAATTGATCAAAAATCTGCTTCACGGAACCCTCGTTCGACCGTCGGAACAATTACGGAAATTTATGATTATCTTCGCCTTTTGTTTGCTAGAATCGGCCAAATCCACTGTCCTAATTGCGGTAAGCCGGTTTCTCGTCAGACCGTCGGTCAGATTACCGATAGTATTTTGGCAAAAAATTCAAAGGAATCAAGAAGAATTGCAATTTTAGCGCCTATGGTTGTCGACAAGAAGGGAGAGCACAAAGACGTTCTTGAAAAGATAGCAAAAAATGGTTTTTCGAGAATCCGGCTCGATGGAGTTATCATGGAAATTGAGGAAGCGCTTGAAAAAGAGATTGATAAAAATATTAAGCACACAATTGAAGCGGTAGTCGATCGTCTTTTGCTTGAAAAAGAGGGGGTTGATGAGTCAACAAAGAGTCGTCTTTATGAATCAGTCGAGAAAGCACTTAACATCGCGAGCGGCAGTGTAGCAATTTATGACTTCGAAAAGAAAACCACAAGGACATATTCAGAACTTTTTGCTTGCCCTGATTGCGGCATCTCAATGCCCGAAGTTAATCCTCGCTCCTTTTCCTTTAATTCACCACATGGCGCCTGTCCTGTTTGTCACGGATTGGGAACTCTCCGAGAAATCGATCCTCATCTGGTTTTGCCAAATTCCAAACTTACCCTCAATGAAGGGGCCATCAGACCGTGGTCAAGAAATTTCTCATCTAGCGGTTGGTATTTTAGGATGCTAGAAGAAGCTGCCCAAAAACACCACATTGATCTTGATACGCCGATCTCGAAATTGTCCAAGGAAGATTTGGAACTTGTACTATATGGTACTGGTGACCAAGTTTACAACATTGGTGGATACGAAGGCCGGTACGAGGGAGTAATTCCGAATTTAAAGAGGCGCTACAAAGAGACAGAATCCGATTACATCAAACAGGAAATCGAGAAGTACATGCTAACCAAAACTTGCTGGAGTTGTGGTGGCAAACGCCTCAAGAAGGAAATCTTGGGAGTTTTGATTAACGGAATGAATATTTCCGATGTTTCCGCCTTGTCAATCGAAAATGCCCATGACTTTTTTGTAAAGATTGACTCTGTTCTTAATGAGCAAGAAAAGCAAATTGCCAAACTGATTATTAAAGAAGTTAAGCAGAGACTGAAGTTTTTGCTTGATGTTGGTCTGCCATATCTGACTATTGATCGAAATGCTGATACTTTAGCCGGGGGCGAAGCACAGCGTATCAGGCTCGCTACCCAAATTGGCTCAGGATTAATGGGTGTTTTATATATCCTGGATGAGCCATCAATTGGTTTACATTCTAGGGACAACACCAGGCTTTTGAAAACTTTATTAAATCTAAGAGATATCGGTAATTCCGTTATCGTTGTAGAACATGACGAGGAAACAATTAGAAGCGCTGATTTTTTGGTTGATATTGGGCCGGGAGCTGGAGAGCATGGGGGCAGAATAGTTTTTGCTGGTGAGCCAAAGGATATTACTGGTTCTGGGGAATCGCTTACCGGGCAATACCTCTCTGGTAAAAAGGCCATTTTAGTGCCAAAGTTCCGCCGTCCAGGATCTGGAAAATTTATTGAAATAATTGGCGCAACGGAAAATAATTTGAAGAACATTAATGTTGCAATTCCTTTAAATACTCTTACTTGTGTTACTGGAGTTTCTGGTTCCGGTAAATCTACCTTAATAAATGATATTTTGGCAAAACATCTTTCCAAAACGTTGCATCGGGCTAGAACAGAACCGGGCGAATTTAAGGAAATTAAGGGTCTTAAGAACATTGATAAGGTAATTGATATTAATCAGTCGCCCATTGGAAAAACACCGCGCTCAAATACAGCAACCTACACTGGGATTTTTACCTTGATTAGGGAATTGTTCGCCCAAACCGCGGAAGCCAAAATTCGTGGATACAAACCGGGAAGGTTCTCTTTTAATGTTAAAGGCGGTCGCTGTGAGAGATGCCGAGGCGAGGGTCTTTTGAAGATTGAGATGCACTTTTTGCCGGATGTGTATATTACCTGTGAGGAGTGCAAGGGAAAGCGATATAATAGCGAAGCGCTCGAGGTAACATATAAGGGTAAAAATATTGCCGATGTCTTGGATATGATTGTCGAAGAGGCTCTGGCATTTTTCAAAAATATCCCGACAATTGCCCCCAAACTCCAAGTTCTTTATGATGTTGGGCTTGGTTATATAAAATTAGGTCAACCGGCTACAACTCTTTCAGGTGGTGAAGCTCAGAGAATAAAACTCTCAACAGAATTGGCTCATCGGTCAACTGGAAAAACCTTTTATATTCTAGATGAGCCTACAACCGGCTTGCATTTCGATGATGTCAACCGCCTGATCGGAGTACTTTCCGCTTTGGTGGATAAGGGCAATACCGTTTTGGTTATTGAACACAATCTTGATGTTATAAAATCAGCTGATTATATTATTGACCTTGGCCCGGAGGGTGGCGACAAAGGCGGTCAAATCGTTGCTAAAGGTACTCCTGAAGAGGTTGCGCAAGAAAGCCGTTCCTACACGGGACAATACCTTAAAAAAGTACTCTAATTACCTAATTACTCTAATCGTCCTAAATTAATTTCTAAACACTTTTCGTTTGATTGTTGTATTATCCATTAGTTAGAGTATTTTTAATTATTGTTTAGATTAATTACCTGCCTGCCAGTAGGCAGGGACTAATTAAAAATTAAATCAATTTAATATGGGTCCTTCGTTTAATTTTGAAAAACAGTTTCGAGAGCTTGGTTTTGCAATAATTGCTGGCGTTGACGAGGTTGGCAGGGGAGCAATTGCTGGGCCCATCGTGGCTGGCGCTGTTGTTTTTAGCGATTACTCTAAGATCACGCCCAAAATTCGTCAGATCAATGATTCTAAGGTTTTGACTTACCAACAGCGGGAAGATTTATCTTTTTACATTCAAAAGAAAGCTGATGATTTTAGTTTTGGCGAAGTTAGTGTCTTAGAAATAAATCAAATGGGCATAGGGCCGGCCAACATCTTGGCTTTTAAACGGGCGCTTGATGGCCTAAAAAACTGTGATTTCGCTTTAATTGACGGTCGTCGTTTCCGAGGCTTTGACCGAAAGTTTTTTTGCTTGGAAAAAGGCGAGTCGAAATCTATCTCAATTGCGGCAGCCTCTATCGTTGCCAAAGTTTACAGGGACCATTTGATGGAAAAATTAGGCGAAACAATGCCGGATTATTTGTTTGGGTCAAACAAGGGCTATGGCGGGAAAGCGCACTATGAGGCAATTAAGAGATTGGGGCCAAGTGACCATCATCGCAAAGATTTTATAAAATGGTTTTATTCGTCCCAACTTGACATAAAGTTCTAAAAAACGTATAATTTTTATGCTTAAAGTAAGCTAGACGGCTACTCCTAACCCTTTAAGTTATAAGCTGAATTCAGAATACTTGTAGCTTGAAGGGTTAGGAGAGGAAAGTCCGGGCACCAAAGAGCAATGCCACTCGTGAAAATGAGCGGGCTGTGAGGTTCGAGAATAGCGCAACAGAAAATAAACCGCCGATCCGCCACTTGGCGGAGGTAAGGGTGAAAACGTAGTGTAAGAGACTACGCGTTCGCATGGTGACATGCGTCTGTGGCAAGCCTTGGCAGGTGCAAGTGAAGTGGACTGAACATATTAACTTCGGCTCGAAGGATGTGGTAGGTCTTCACGCTTAGATAGATTGCCGTCCTTGACAGAACCCGGCTTACCGGTTTACTCTAAGCATATAAGCCCCAATTTATGGCCCTAATACTGGGCAACCAGTGGGGTAACACCTCGGCGTACGCCGGGGTGTTTTAAAAACGCTTTTTTGATTCAATATTGAATTGAAAAAAAGCCAATTTTGGGTTATGATAGCCAAGAAATATTCCGAGATCGTCTAATGGCAGGACAGCGGCCTTTGAAGCCGTGAATCATGGTTCGAATCCATGTCTCGGAACCAAAATAAAATGATCATCGAAAGATGGTCATTTTATTTTGGTTGGTGGGTTCGAACGGAGTGGGGTCGGGAGAACAATTGGTCTCCCGTGTCGGAAAAAGCTAAAAAAAATTGTTCAGAATGAACCTGCCAGAGAAATAATTAAAAAAATACCTACCGCATTCAAAACAAAGGTTATTAAAACAAAATGCCAATTTTTTACTTTCGATAGCCCCAATAATCCGATTCCTACTTCATCTGGCAGGGGCGAGGCGATGATAAATGCCCCAAGAATAGGAATCAGCCATATAAAAAAAGGGCTGGAAAATAATCTTTTGATATATGATCCCCCCATCTCTTTGAAAAGGTGATTCAATTCGTCGAAAACTTTATCTCTCAAGAAACGAAAAATTAAATAATCTCCTAAAACAGCTCCGCATCCTGCTGCAACCGCAACAATGATTGGGTTGTGAACGTTCGCTATGTCGAATAAAATAACTGAGGCTGGAGCGACTGTAAAGATGGAAACAAAAAATATTCCACTTAAAAATGCCCCAAGATAACCTAGGCCAGATGCACCTCTTATTAAATTTTGGAATGGTTCTGATGACAGAATAAAAACAAAAAAAATTACCATGCTGAATATTAGGTATGTTGTGTTCTTGTATCGCCATCGTTTCCATAAATTATTCATATTATTATACACCCTCGATTTGGTCATTTTGTGGATAGCGATAAATAAGTTGGTCGATTATTTACATTCATAACCAAGCAGTTGGTGTTTTTTATATGGTTAAATTATACTATTAGCAAAAAGGAGAAAGATGTCGGACATTATACTTAAGTATCAAAATCAGGTTTTAGTTATCAATCAGCTTGGTGGTGGAATCAAGCAATATTATCTTGAGCAGAATGGCGAGAAGAAGGAAATTATCCACGGCTACGTGAGCGACGAAGAAAAAGCCGGCTCGATGGGGGATGTTCTTTTCCCTTTTCCTGGCAGAGTAGAGAATAGTGAGTACGAATTTAATGGTCAAAAATACAAGCTATCAGGCTTACGAGTCAAAGATGGCCATGCTCTTCATGGATTTGCCAAATATGTTCTCTGGGAGATTGTTGATCAGGCGGAATCAGAGGTTAAATTATTATTTAAAATGGCCAAAGAAGAATATGCTGAGAAAGGCTTCCCCTTTTCATTGTCGCTGTATCTTACTTACTCTCTTGACGAAAACGGCCTAACTTGCCAAGCGCAGGTTGTTAATAATGGCGAAGAGAAAGCGCCGTTTGGGCTTGGTTTTCATCCTTATTATTCTCTCGGAGAGGACAGAGTTGATAGTTTGAATTTAAAAATTACTGCTCAAAAACTGGTGGAATTCGCCCCCAATTTAAAACCAACTGGCAAGCTTATAGATTTTTCCGGATCTGAATTAGATTTCTCTCAAAGCAAAAAAATCGGTCCATTAGTTATAGATAATTGTTTTACGGAACTAGATTTCAATACTGAAGGCATTAATAAAACAAACCTTTCCAACAGGGCCAAAATTACAATTTGGCAAGACAAAAATTTGCCTTATCTGCAATTATATTCAGCTGATACTATTGGGGAAGAAAACTATCGCATAGGACTTGCGATCGAGCCTCAAACTTGTACCGGCTTTGCTCTAAATATGCCAGAGATGGGACTTATCACACTGGAGCCGGCCGAAAAATTTGACTCGAGTTGGGGGGTGTTGATTAAATAGCCGGTCAATTGTTTGATGGCCGGTTCTAATCTGGTATATTTATCTTTGAGTAATCAAGGAATTTTATGAACAAAAAAAGCGTTACACCTGTCCATCTCTTAGCTGTTTTATTTATCATTATTATCCTGATCTTCTTTGGTGCCTGGTACTTTAAAATCGAGGAAGGCTGGAGTTATGTTGATGCTTTTTATTTTACCGTTATGACAGTTACAACAGTTGGGTATGGTGATTTAGTTCCAACAACAGATGCCTCAAAAATTGTAGTTTCAATCTACTCAATGATTAGTTTGCCGATTGTTCTGGTTGCCTTTACTGTCTTTGCTAAATCATATGTCGAAGACAGACTTCAGCAAATTGAAAAAAAGATTAGTGACCTAGTCACTCGTGAAAAAACAATCGAGGACAAAATAGAAAAGATTGAAGTCTCACCAAACAAAAAGAGATCTTTTTGGGAGAGAATCTTTGGCTTAAATACGAAAAATTAATATAGCGGAGGAATCATGGCGAATGTCACTAAGGTTGGAGAGAAATTTGTTTGTAACAAGTGTGGCAATGAAGTAGAGGTCACTGCTGTTGGCGGCGGGGAATTGGTTTGTTGCGGCGAACCAATGGAACAAGTAATCTAATAATCAGCTATAAAGCAGTAAGCAATAAGCAAATGAGGATTTTTATGGAAGAGACAAAAAAGAATATTTTAAGAGCTATTGCCGGTGAAAGCATGGCCAGGAATAAATATACTTACTTTGCATCTAAGGCAAGAAAAGAAGGTCTAGAGCAAATCGCGGCGTTTTTTGAGGAAACCGCAGATAACGAAAAGGAACATGCCAAGAGACTAATGAAATTATTAGACGGGCCAACCGAATCTTCACTCGAGAACTTTAGCTTTCCGGTGGTGGAGTCAACGTCGAAAAATTTAGAAGTAGCAGCAGCGGGGGAGAATTTTGAATATACAAAAATGTATCCTCAGTTTGCAGAAATTGCGAAAAAAGAGGGTATTGCTGAAGCCGCCAAAGTTTTCACGGAAATCGGGGAGATAGAGGAGAAGCACGAGAAAAGATATCTAAAACTCAAGAAAAATTTGGAAGATGGCTCGGTTTTTAAGCGTGATACTCAAGTCTACTGGAAGTGTCGGAATTGCGGGTATGTCCACCTTGGTACTGAGGCACCCGATACATGCCCGGCCTGTGCCCATCCTCAAGCTTTTTTCGAGCTTCTGTCAGAAAATTATTAGCTGTTTTTTTCAAAGCAAAAGGGCCGAAAACGGCCCTTTTGCATATTTATTTAAAAACTGATTATCGAGCTTGTTTACCTCTATTTATAAGGTCTCTTACTTTATGTCCGCCTTTTTTGCCAATTTCCTGGTAAAAGGTCCTTCCATGAGTTTTGCTTGTAGTTTCACCGCCTTTTCGGCCAGCTTCCTGTACTGTCATTGCGCCTTTGTTATTAGCCATTTTTTATCACCACCTTTCTAGTTAGTTTAGTGTTAAGCGTTCGATTGCGAATTAAGATTTATTTCGCTGTACTCTAAACCCCAAACTCTATACTTAATATGCTTATTACTTATTTTTCTTCTTTTTCTTTTTCCTCACCTTTTTCGATGAGCTCTTTTACCTTTTGGCCGCCTTTGTGACCAATTTCCTCGTAAAATTCATGCCCGTAACGTTCCTTGGTTGTTTCCCCGCCTTTCTCTCCGCCTTTCTCGCCAGCTTCCTTAACGGTCATCTGGCCTTTTCCTTTTTTCTCTTCCATATAATCCTTTCTAAGAGATTATAAATTACATTTTCTTAGCCTTTTTACCTTCTTCGATCAAATCCCGGACTTTATGTCCGCCCTTTGTGCCGATTTCCGAGTAAAATGACGGGCCGTATTTGCGAAGTGTGGTTCTGCCGCCTTTTTGACCACCCATGTGACCGATTTCCTCATAAAATTCATGACCATGGGTCTGGCTGGTTCGTTCACCGCCTTTTCGTCCAGCTTCCTCAACTGTCATCTCGCCTTTTTCCTCGTTTTGCATTCTTGCCATTTTTCTCACCACCTTTCTAGTTAGTTTAGTGTTAAGTGTTTAGGGTATAGGGTGATACTCATAACTCTATACTCTATACTCCGTACTCTATACTGCTTATCTCATCGCCTCTTTACCCTCGTTTATTAGCTCCCTTACTTTGCTGCCGCCCTTTTTGCCGATCTCCTGATAAAATTCCTTGCCGTGTGTTTCGCTTGTGCGAGTTCCGCCCATTTGACCGATTTTTTGATAGAATTCATGGCCGTGAGTTTGGCTTGTAGTCTTTCCGCCCTTTCGTCCTGCCTCTTGAACGGTCATTCCTCCTTGTTCATCGTTCATTTTTGCCATATTTTTCACCACCTTTCCAAATAGAAATATTATTAATAAAATATTTAAACCCATAGATAAGGTACTAGTTGGTCGGGGTAGTTTTCACGGGAGCTTTGCCAAAATATTTTTTTTTCTTTTTGGCAGGATTACAAAAGCTGTTTTAGCTTTATTCAAATTTCTGATAAACTAAAGCAAGAATTAGTAATTACCCCAAATATATGAAATTGTTTTTGGACATTGAGACTTTGCCAGCCGATGGTAAAAACCTAGACATGATAAGGACTTTTTGGGAGGAATCCAAGAGAAAAAATGGTGGAAAAACCGTCAAAGGTATAAACGACTTTGAAACTTTTTTTAGAAACACCTCTTTTCAAGGTGAATTCGGTCGGATTCTTTGTATCGCTTATGCAATTGATGATAACCCTGCCGAATGTCTATCTGGTGACGAAAAAGAAGTTATACGCAAGTTTTGGGCTATAGCCAAAGATGCCAGCCTATTTATTGGCCATAATGTGATGGAATTCGACCTAAGGTTTATTTACAAACGGTCAATAATTAATCAGATCCAGCCGACAAAAAATTTAAATTTTGCCCGGTATCGCTCCGAGCCAATTTTTGACACTATGAAGGAGTGGGAGAAATGGAGCAACGCTTCGGTTGGTTTGCATAAGCTCTGTTTGGCTTTGGGAATTACCTCACCGAAGGAAGAGGGGATAGACGGATCAAAAGTTTATGACTTTTTCCTGGCAGGAAAAGTAGACGAGATCTGCGAGTATTGCAAAAGAGATGTTGAGGCAACCAGAAAACTGTATAAGCGAATGAATTTTTTGGCTGAATAATTTCAAAAGGTGAATATGGAGGTAGTTAGAAAAATATTTGCATTTCCTTTTCTGGTAGTTTTTGCTTTTCTGTTTGCTGCCTTTTTCCTTCTTGTAAATGCTAAATTAACAATTCTTTCGCCTGATAAAATAAAAACTCTCGCTGATGGAGCAGGAATTTATAGTCAAATCTCGGGATCAATTCGAGAATCGTTGATAGCGGATGATACTAAAGCGTTAAATGAAGGTAATTTTTTTGAAGAACTTTCAAGATCGGTTGGGGCTAATAGCGTTAAATATTCAGCCGATAAATTAATTGAAGATTTTTTTAGCCTAAATTACAAAGCGCCGATGCTTCAAGTTATTTTCCCGGATAAAAAATTTTATACCAAAAGTATCAATCAGTCGATGTATAATGAAATTTTTACTGTTCCGGGCGATATAGTTTTTGCGGTCAATAATTTTAGTAAGATTCTTTTGGCTATCGGAGTTTTGGTGATCATTTTCTTGATTATCTTTTTTCTTATCAGTAGTGGTATTGCCTCAGTGCGACTTGTCTGGCTTGGACTTGCATTTATATTCTCCTCACTAATAATGCTGGTTTTGGCATTAGGAGCGATATTTTATGCACCCGATTTAGTGGAAAAAAGACTAATGGTTTTGGGTTTTGATGCTAAAATGCTTGCTGCCTCTATTAAAATGTTGAATTTATTAAACATCAAAATTAACCTATATTTCTATATCGAGCTGGCGATTACTTTTCTTCTTGGACTGGCCTTTATTGGTCTTGGCACCAGCCAAAAGAAACAAAGGATAGGAATAGACCTAAAATAAATACGGATTACGAATTTCCTGAACAAAGGATAACAGATTAACAGATGGCAGAGTTGGTACTAATTATATAAGTTAGGTATCCGTTTAATTTTTACGCCCGACTTGGTGAATCGGATTATTAGTCCTAGCCTAAATTTGCTCGATTTTAAGTATTTAAACAACTGAGAGCATGCTTCGCGATATTGATAGTCGTCTTTTTTAAACTCTATTACAACCTTGTTTTCAATTAAGAAATCGAAATATTGTTTTCTTATTACCTTATTATTGATGATCAATGGGCAATATACCTCTCTTGCGTATTTTATGTCGTCTTGTTTTAGCAGCTCTTCATAGGCATCACAATACAATAATTCGTTGTGTCCGCAGCCGATAAGATCATCAACTTTGTAGGCAAGTCCTATCAACTTATAGGTTAATTCAGGATAAAGAAATTCTTTTTTGTTTTCCATACCTGTTTTACTCTTATCTGCTATCTGTTCAATCTGTTATCCCTTAGTGTAGTACTGAGTCTTCGCCTGCGTGGGCATCGTAGGGCTTTTTGGTAAGAATTGGCAAAGAGAAGAAGAAGGTTGTGCCCTTGCCCTCTCCCTCGGAATGGAACCAAATCTTACCATTATGGAGTTCGATAAATTTCTTGGAAATATACATGCCAAGCCCGGTGCCTTTAACTTGGTCTTTCAACACATCGACTTGGGAGAACTTTTCAAAGACGGTGTTTTGTTTATCCTTGGGAATACCTCGGCCATTATCTTCGACAGAGACGACAATTTTATCCTCATCATGCATAACTCTCGCTGTAATTTTACCGCCCGGGTCGGTATATTTGATAGCATTGCCTAGAATATTTATTATTATTTCAGTGATACGCGTTACATCAAACCAAGTCTTGGGTATCTTAGTTTTGGGCTTTTCGAAAGTTAAAGCGTGTTTGGCTTCTCTGGCCTTAGACATCACCTCTGTTACGGCCTGCTCGATCACATCCTCGATTTGCTTTTCCTCGTATATTAAATGAATTCTGTTCGATTCAATACGGGAAACATTTAAGAGATCTTTGACCATATGGGCCAAGCGCTGGGAAGAGGTGAAGACCCTATCAAGGTATTTCTTGGCTTTTGGTGGAATAACGCCGGCCATTTTTTCAACCAGAATCATTGAAAGATAGCCCTGAATGGCTGCAATCGGTGTATTTAATTCATGTGAAGCCATCGACAAAAAATCGTCTTTGAGTTTATCAACTTCCTTTAGGTGATCATTGGCCTTCTCTAACTGTTGCGCTAATTGGGCTAATTGCTCACGCTGTTGAATTTCAACTCTTACACTTTTAACTAGCCGATATCCTCCATATGTAGCCAAGACCCAAATGATGGCATTGATCGATCCCTCGTTGAAGTTATTTGAAATGAAAATTTGAATAAATAATATTAACGAAAGAATTATAACGACCGATTCGGTAGCTATCAATTTGATATTAAACAATTGATGTTTCATTACCGCATAACCTACGAAGCCAAGGAATAAAATGGCAGAAAGGTCCCCAAGTTGTGTTAGTCTGTAATTTTCAGGAAAGGCAACAGATAAAACAATATTAAAAATAATATTAAATCCGGCATATAATACTGTCCCAACAAGAAAAAATTTAGTCTTAGATTTTTCTTCTTCTATTAGGGTTTTATACTTTTGAAATAAGGAGATAACAATATATATCGTGAGACCAAAAGTAAGTAAATAAAACAAATTGCCCAACGAACCGGTTCGCATTATTAATTTACCGCCTGTGGGTATAGAAACGCTATTTATGACAAGGTTTGTAAATACAGAAGCAATTGCAAGCAAAGAAAATATAATATTCACAACCCAATCCAGCCACCTGTGTCTTCGGGGTGAAGCTTTCGGAAAATAGAGGGCAAAATAATAAAATGCAAGAAAATAAAGAGCTACTGAGCCATAATTTAGTCTAAAGAAAAAAGTTGATAAATTTTCACTAATACCCCTATATCCCTGAAACGCGAATACATTCCAGAGCAAAATAGTAACCGTTATACCAAAGAAAAACCAGTTTACTTTGGATTTGGTATTTGAGAGTAAAATCCAAATTCCAAGGAGTAATCCAATTGCAATTATCGAATAAAATAAAGATTGTCCAAATAACCCGAGCATGCCCCTCCAATAAAAATTGTCACAAACCAAATAATTGTTTCACTATCTGCCCATACATTGGTTAGGCTTTGTAAATTATATCTCTTCTTCAATAAATATATTAACAACAAATAATACGGGGCAACAAGCAATATGAGTAATGAGAAAGAAGGGATAAGTTTTGCTATCACACCATATATGATTGGTATTATCGATATGAGATTAAACACCAATATCAAAAATATAAAATTATTTTCCGTCATAGTAGCAGCAAAAGTTTTTAGATTTTCTTTCTGGTCTTGTAATCTGTCTTTAATGTCGCAAAACGATGTATTAATAAACCAACGCAGAAAAAAGAAACTGAACATCAGAAGAATAAGATAAATGTTAACGTTATTATCTATTAAAAAAATAACAACAGAAGCAAATATAGCGGCGACAAAAAAACTTTTGAAACCAACAATTAGCTTTGTAAATTTTTTGAAAAAAATGCCGTAAGTTAAACCAAATAAGATTAACAAAGAACCAAAAATTAGATCGAAAATAGATTTTTTGAGTAATAAAAGGGATATGATAGCTGAGATTATTACTAGTAATAATCTAAAGTTATATGACCTTTTAATTTTTGATGTTCTTTCATCTGAAGATTCATTATTTAAATCAATAAGTCTATCAAATGAATAAACAGTATATGTAATTAGGTAGACTGCTATTAGCAATTGAAAATCAGTTTTAACACCGAGGATTTTACTAGTCGTCCACACAATGACTACGGGTCCTAGAGCAAGCAAGTGCCCCCCAAAAATAAACTCATGCCAAATAGATTTGATAGATCTTTTCATTTGCTTTTATTCTACAACCTTTACCTATTGGTAGCAAGTACGGCGATTTGTCATAGAAGCACCGAAGTGTTATAAAATAAAACAAATGCTAACATTATCATCTTTTGATTACTTAGTTCTATTTTTAGGGGTCGTTTTTATATGGTTTGGATTTCATTGTATTTCTACTAATTCATTCTCAAAATCAGCCTGGCTTTCCGGTGGCTTGTTGATTGGGTATGGCTCTTCTGTATTCACAACTTCGTTGATTATCCAAGCAGAAATAAGTCTATATCCTATGGCAAAAAGTTAATGATATTCCATTATTTTTTGTTCCAATTTTGCTTTATCATCTCAGCCTTACTGATAACTCCGAGAAAAAAATAAAACCAATACTTGTTTTTGGCTATATCCAGGCTATTATTTTTTATCTACTTGATATCGGTTCTCAAAAAATACTTAAAATTTCTAGCCTAGGGCTTCAAGATCCAAAGTATCCCGAGGGCTTTATACCAGGACCTTTATTTATACCGGTGATATTTATAGCTTGTGTTTTTGTTTTATTAGCCTCTTTAAATTTTTGGCGAAATTCTAAAAAGGACTATTTATCTAAATTGGCTGCCATTTCGGGGGTAATTTACATATTTGTAGGGATCTCTTTGGCGGTATCTTATTATAAGCATTTTAATATTAATCCTATCTTTGCTATCGGTTTAAGTGCAGGTAATCTTTTAATTACAACCTATTTATTTTTTATAAATGCAGAGCTCACTACAAATAGAAAGATTTTTATAAGAAATTTTATTTATAAGTTACTGGCTCTTGTGATTTCACTATCATTTTTAGTAATTGCTTTTATTTTGTTAAGAATTCAGCTGACTTTTAATATTTACATATTTTTGTCTACAGTGTTTCTTTTGTTGGTTTTGACTCACTCTTTTTATGATTGGCTCTCTACTTTTATTAATGATTTGATCTACAACGCATCTTCTGGTTTTTCGGTTGTTAATGATGAAGAAGCTGGACAAGTAATTAAAAACTATAATCATCCTGGTCGTCTAGAGGAAAGCTCTTTGTTGAGGCTGAAAATAGTAACCAGTAAGGCCAAGAAAGAAGAAATAACTCCCATGGACTCACTCAAGCTAATTACAAAGGAAGCAATAGAGTATTTCAAACCGCAGGAGGATCCTAATCTAAGGATTAAGAGAAACCTAAAATATTATTTATTGAAAATGCTTGCGTATTACGAATCGGAAGAGGGCCAAATTCTTTGGGAGTTGGGATTTGAAGAGTATCCTGTGAGGATTATGTCAGCAGAATCAAGAGAAAGGCCGCCAAAGTTTAGGATTACTTCACCGGCAGATTACTCCTACACCTCCCGCAACGCCTATTTAGCTCTCAAAAAAGAAGCAGTTCATGACCTTGCTTGGCGGATAAGTTATTTAGAAAAACACTCCAAGTAATTACATCTTGTACTAAAACTGGCAACTAAGTTGGTTATTATGTGTAATCAGAACAATCTGTCATCTCCCGAAGCCCAAATGGGTTCGGGATCCCGATACTGTTCAATTTAATATTAAGAAGGTCATCGGGACATTCATGCTTTGGCTACCAAAGAACCGATCAAGCACCCCTCCGGTATGGATGGGGATTTTTTGTTGAAGTAAAACAAGGTTGGCAATAGTTAGTCCTCCTTTGGATTAGCTGTTGACTACAACAGCGGTGAGGTGTAAGATCGTGGGCAAACAGAAAGGTTTGTTTGACGGGCTTTTTGGAAGCGGGGAACGACGAAAAGGTCAAGTTCATCAAAGTTCCCACAATTCGAACAACAACTATCACTCGGGTTCAAGGACGGATGGAAGTGGCGGCCGGTTTATTACATCCGGCAACAACAAAAATCATACTACCAACCTGTATGACAGGAACGGAAAGTATGAAGGATCGAAAAGTCGTGGCGATGGCGGGCCGAACCGTGATCGTATGCGCCACAACCCGTAGTTATTCCTCTCGGGCAGGAGCATGAGGGTGCACCCTCGGGTTGTCAGCCCCCTGTTAAACAAGGCGGAGTGATACCGCACACCCGCGAGGTCTCTGACCTGGCCGCTCTAAACTCATCGCTTAGCTAGCATGAGAGGGGCGGCCTCTATTTTTAATATCTAAATTTAACAGTCCCAAATGGTAAATATTCAAACAAAAGATATCATGGGGAACCAGGTGATTATTTAAAAGATCGCCAATCTTTTTTGAAGTCTGCAAGCATTGAAACTGATGTTGGACTCCTGATTAAAGCGCTGGATCTTAAAAAAGACGATAGGGTACTAGATATTGCGTGCGGCCAAGGAAGACATACTAATTATTTGGCCCAAAGAGGGTATAGAGCTGACGGAGTTGATTTCTCTAGTTACTTAATCGACTTGGCGCAAAAAGAAACCTTACCAAACGGCAAAAATAACCCAAAATACTTCATCGGTGATGTTGAAAATTTAGATCTGAAAGAGAAATATACCAAGGCTTTTTGGTTCTTTTCTGATTTTGCAGGCATTAATCTAAAATCAGCAATTTGTTCCATTGGCAAGTATATTATTTCGGGTAGAAATCTGTTAATTGACAGTGATAACCTCTTTCGAATAATCGAATATTTTTATAAAAATAAAAAATCAAAATATAAATTTGATCCCAAAACCTTCGAGTTAATTGATAATAATTCAAAAATACACGTACCTTATCCGACTTACGAAATGTGGCAGAGGATGTTTTTTAAGAATAATTTTAATATTATAAGCGTTTTGTGAGACTATGACTTCTCTTCGTATTCTATATATAGTCCTCGACTAATTATTTTGGGCAAAAAAATATTAAACTAGCCCCTAAGCCCAACTCACGAGGTTGAATTAAAATGTGGATATTGTTAAGAATTCGTTATTCGTAATTCGATTTGATTAGTTATCTGCATATTTAGGTAGCTTGAAGAACCGATCAAGCACCTCTCCGGTATGGATGGGGATTTTTTGTTGAGGTAAAACTAGGCTGGCAATGGTTAGTTCTTGCTGAATTGGCCACTGACTAAACTTAAGGGGGTAGGTAAATTGGCGCACGATAAGCCAGCGCAATCCAAGGGAAACTGGAAGAGTAAGCGTGACAAGCATGAGACGAAGAAGCCCAAAGGGCAGGGTCCTCCCAAGGGTCACGGCAAGGGCGATAGTTACCTCAAACCGAAATTCCGATGATATCGGAAACCGAGTGGGGTGTTCTGCTTGACAGGGCACCCCCCCAAGAATCTTGGTTATTTATTAAATTTAATAGTAATATATATTTTATGAATAGCCCAGAAATAAAAATCCGAAATGCAACGAAAGACGATTACAAGATTGTTAATTCTTTGTATTACCAAACCTATAGTTTGTACCACAAAGAACTACCTAAAAGTTATAAAAAAACACCTAGAACAGTTTTATCTCTTGATTCGTTTATTGAATTGTTGAAGGATGAAAATTTGCTATTTATTGTTGTGGAAAACAAGAAAAAGGTTTTGGGATTCCTTCATGCTGATATAGAAACTTATAAGAGCGATGAAATAGTAAGAGGGTATCGTCGTGTTTTTGTGTATGAACTATCTGTGTTGGACAAATACCAAAATCAAGGAATTGGAAGTTTGTTGCTTAAAGAAGCGGAGAAATGGGCAAAAGAGAGAAACATTTCTGATCTGTCTGTGCTTGCGTATGCATTTAGTAAAAATGCAGTTAGTTTTTATGAGAAAAATGGCTTTACTCAATACAGTATTCAGCTTGATAAGAAGATATGATCAAACAAATCACAGAAAAATCAATAGGACACAGAGTAAGATTTCATTTTTTTTATACAAATGAGAGATGGCTTTTCTTTAAGGTTGATAGGATGCCCAAAAATATTAAAAGTTTGGCCGTTTATTTAGATGATTTTATGAGAAATAATCGTCTTTCAAGTGGTGTTTATTTGATAGAGACAGTTATAGAGAACAAAATTTTTGAGGTATTGTTTGATGAGCGCGAAATCACAGAGGAAAAAGTGATTGAGTTTGCTAAAACGTTAGGGCTGTGATGATCGAAATAGAATTAAAATTCAAAATAAGCGATATTCATGAAATCTCTAAGAAGATTGTTGAAATTGGCGCTGAATTGACACAAAAAAGAACATTCGAGAAAACGACAATGTTTGACAATAAAGAGCGATTAATGCAAAAAACCGATGGGAGAGTGCGGTTGGGAATTTAAGAACTAAAAAGCGAGCTTTCATACAAGAAACCGATTACCCGCAATGGTATTAAGAAAGAGATTGAGCATGAAACGATTATTGATAATCCCGAGGAGATGCAGAAAATTCTTGGACAACTTGAATTTGAACCGGTTTCAAGTTATGAGAGATTTAGAACAGAGTTTGTAAAGGATAAAGTTAAGTTTACAATAGACGAATATCCCTTCGCTAATTTTCTGGAGATTGAGGGCAAAGAAGACAAAATATTGGCATTTGCTAAGGAGTTGGGTTTTAGCGTTACGGATAACATAACGGAACCTTGTGATACTTTATTTGTCGAGTGGAGGATAAAAAATGGGCTTAAACCGACTTCACATATGATATTCGGAAAATATGATAAGTAATCCCAAAATTTATGATTTCAGAAAAGAGGCGAATCTAATTTATATTTACGATCCGACTGTTTTACAGTCGGTTGTTTCGCTCTGGGTATTAAAGGGTGCTCATTGATCCGAAGAACATCGGGGGCCTCACACTTAAAAAATAAGAAAGGAAATATTATGAGACACAATTTTAATTCAGTAAATGTGAGCACAATTATTTTCAACCACAAGGGCCAAGTGCTACTTGGTAAAAGGAGTATGGACGAAGATGTTTATCCTGGTCTTTGGTGTATTCCTGGTGGTAAGATAGATGTCGAACCATGCGAAGACGGTATAATCGAAAACAATTTAAAGAGAGAGGTCAAAGAAGAAATGGGCATTGAAATTAAGCCCATATCTTATCTAACGAGTAATTGTTTGGTAAGTGGCAATGAGGCTAAATTATATTTAATATTCGTTTCAGAACATGTTTCTGGTAATCCCCTCGCCTTAGACGGTACAGAGGAGGCGAGATGGTTTAATATAAAAGAACTAACACCAGAAATGCTAACTCCAAAAACTCATGATAACATCCTTAAAGTGAGTAGTCGAGATATCTGAAGAAGAATGTATAATTCAGTAAGTTAAATATTTGGATATTCTAGTCAGTCAACATTTGATAAATTAGAGAATTCAAAATTTATTCTAGTTGAAAATCGTTTATCAAAAAACACTTGGGACGGAGACGAGAAGGAAACTTAGCAAAGTTGTTGAGGGTGTTTTGTTGCTTGTCAAAAATCAACCTGGATTCTTAGGGAATATTCAAGTAACTTTTAAAGAGACCAAGAGCCCAGAAGGATTGGCAAATATCGGCGGAATCGGTGGCTTTTGTAATAATAAAAATGAAGTGACTATCAGCCTTGATTTGGCTAATGTTGATTCTATCAGCGAGAGCAACATAATGAAAACATTGCTTCATGAACTGTACCACACAAAACAGTTGCAGTCCGGTAAAGATATCACAAAAGGTACATTATCTGACTTTTTCGTGAATGAAGGAGAGGCAGATAAATTTGTCGAGGATGTTACAGGCGAGAAGCCGATCTGGCAAAAGAATTTAACCCAGAAAGAATATGAGAGGCTCTGGTCTTTGGTTCAACAGGATTTAGAAAAAGAGGTTGATGATAACCTTTACGCTAAGTGGTTTACTGGTGGGGATAAAAAATTAAACATTCCCCGTTTTGCCGGATACTGGCTTGGATATAGACTGGTAAAAAATAATTTAACCAAGAAAGGCAAACAATGAGGGCCCCATTTCAAGTGTTGATATTTCCCTTTATCAAAGATGGCAGCGGATATTTATTCGCCATTTTTAAAAGAGAAGATATGGATATTTGGCAAGGAATTGCCGGCGGCGGTGAGGACAATGAGACCCCCGAGGAAGCGATGAAAAGAGAACTATTTGAGGAGACAGGAATTGGTCCAGGGACAAAAAGTGTTCGACTGGCCTCAATGACAACTATTCCTGCTGAAAATATCCACGGACTAATCTGGGGCAATGACCTAATTATGATTCCTGAATTTGCCTTTGGGGTAGAGGTTGCGGATAAGTATTTAAAAATAAGCAACGAGCACTTAGAATATTGTTGGGTGGATGCCACAGAGGCCATTAAAAGGTTAAAATATGATAGCAACAAATCTGCGGTGTGGGAGTTAAGTCACCGGTTGAAACAAGGTGATGTTAGTGGTATAGAGAAAAATAAGGAGGTGATCAAGCAATTCCTGTAAGGTCTCGAGTGCAGGGTGAGGGGGCAAGCGGTGGGCGTTTCGTATTCTTTTGGATTACTCAAGCCAGATTGTCTGTCGCGAAACATTGAAAGCGAAGTGCTAAGGATGATTGAATCTATCGGATTAGAAATTGTAAGATGGAGAAGAATTAGGCTAACCCCAGAGCAGGTTGGGATTATTTGGGCTCCATGCCAGAGAGAATCATACTATCCAGAGATGGTTAGATTCTCAACGGAAAGTGATTCACTGGTCTTTCTTGTGAGAGGGGAGAATGCAATCACAAGACTGAATGATCTAGTGGGACACTGGAACCCAGAGATAGCTGCAGAGGGAACAATACGAAAGAAGTATGGCACCTGTCCGATGAGAAATGTCATCCATAGCACCAGCAATGAAGAAACTTTCAGGATGGAGGCATCGCTCTTTTTTGGCCAACTACCATAATGATTGTGGTAGTTGGCTAAGAATTAATCAATAATTAATTACCTGCATTTTTTGATTTTAAGGTTTTAAGCGCGCCATATAAAAATAATTAAATGAATACCCATCTTAAAATTTACAATTTAAGAAAAGAAGCGAATCTGATCTACATTTATGATCCGACTGTTTTGCAATCCGTTGTTTCCTTTTGGATTTTAAAAGGTGCCCGTAATGATCCAAAGGATAAACTGGGTTTAGCTCATCTTTTTGAACATCTGTATTTAGAAGGATCAAGGGATGGGGAATCCGAAGAACGATTAAAAATATTAGAATCAAAAGGAATTATCGCTAATGCTTTTACGGGCAGAGAATTTATGTATTTTTATCAATACCAAGACGCCGGTGATTTGTTAGTTTCTTTGAAACTATTGCTTGAGCAAATAAAAAACAATTGTTTTGACAGAAAGAGATTAAAAAAGGAAATTGATATCATTTTGGCGGAAAAACAAACCTTAATTTCCGATTATACTTTTTGGCCCCTTGAACATAAGTCCTTATGGCCCGGTAGTATTCTTGGGCAGGATTATTTTGGTACTAAAAAAACATTAAACAATATCTCTGTTTCTGACCTGGATAATTTTTCCAAGGATGCTCTTAAAAATGCTTGCTTTATAATTCTTGGCAATAGTGATTCCCAAGAAATAGTCCAGGCAATCAAAAAAAACGATCTTAAAATACAGAATAATTACAAAATAAAGCCCGAGCCATTTAAAAAGCCTAAAAAAATAGTCATAACGCCAGTAGATTCAAGAGATGTCGGGATTTCAATTGCTTTTAGAATTTGTTCGTTGGCTAAATCAGATGAATTGGTTGGTTGTGAATTATTAAGTTACATTCTGGCCATTACTTGGAACTCTAGATTGGTGTCCAATTTGAGATTTAAGAACAAATTGGTTTATTCTGTTGAATCGTTTTGTGAATATTTTAGTGATACCGGCTATCTTAATTTTACCTTTCGGGTTGGCAAGAAGAATCTATCTAAAGCAATAAAGCAATTTTGGCTGGAGATTCAAGCGGTAATAAAAAAGGGAATAACCTCAGAAGAGCTGGAAGTTGCCAAAAAAATGTATAGATTGGATCTCAATATGAACCAGAACGATCCCTTGCAGAAATTATGGTGGTGTGGTCGGTGGTTGGTAGGCGGAGAGATTATAACGTCTGAAGAATTTTTGAAAAAAATTTTTAAGATCAAAGAAGATAATATAAATCAAATTGCATTAAAATATTTAAACAAAAGAAATTGCAGTATCAATCTGGTTGGTCCACAAAAAGAGATCTCGGAAATTTTATAATTAGTTCTAAATTATAGACCGGTTGGTTGGAAGTTTTGACAAACAAGCGTTGTTCTGTTATGAGAGAGGTAGTGTCGGAGGAAGGATGGTTTTATGGTTACAGCAGTATCACTGCATGACGATCTGATGGAGAAACTGCGGCGGTATGGCATCGAGCCCGACTCGGACCACATGGATCAGCATCTACTTATTTCAGAAGAAGCGATTGCTCAACTGATGCAAGCAGCCGATCTTTCCGCGGATGATGTGGTACTGGAAGTGGGCCCTGGCCCTGGCCATGTCACGCGGGAAATCTGCGGGAAAGCAGGGTTTGTCCACGCCATCGAGCTCGATGAACGGTTCGCTCCCATGCTTGCAGAGGTGGGGGAATCCTGCGGGAATCTGGAAGTCGCTTACGGCTCGGCATTGGAGGTAAGCTGGCCGCGGGAAGTCAATAAGCTCGTGTCCAACCCGCCGTACAGTATTTTGGAGCCGTTGCTTATGCTGATGATCCGTGAAAAGAATATTAGGATTATCTGCATGACAATCGGCCAGGAATACTACCGCCGCTGCACCGCCCCGCCCTCGCTGATGACGAAAACGGGATTGCTCACCGCTGGATACTTCGATGTCGAGCTGGTGGCAGAGATCCCGGGCGAGTCATTCTATCCCAGAAGCCGCGATGATTCGGTCATCATGCGCCTGACGCGCAAGGACAAGAAGAAGGCCGACTTCGGGATACGGATGCTGGCCTCGCGGATGATTACTATGCCCAACGAGACGGTCAAAGGGTTCTTCCAGAATTTGATCGGCCAAAGAATCACTGTCAGCGCCAGAAATCTGGATCTGACGTCAATCCCGACGGTCAGATCCCTGAAGTTGGCGCCCGAGTTGGAACGGACTCCGCTTGGCAAACTGAACAATAGCGGGATTAGCAAGGTAGTCCGCGCCTTGAATTCGTTGAAGAGTTTTTTCCGACACTTATAGAGCCGGTGGGCGGCCGCGTTGCGGCTGCCCACCAAGGCACAATTAAATTATTTTTGAAATATTTTTTAAGGCTTGTTGATCGAGTGGAAAGGACAGAATCGTGTATGATTCACCGAAATTCTTGCCGATTACTGCTCCAGCAATTGTGGCCCTTGCTCGGATCAAATCTTCGATTCTTCCGCCCTCGGAATTATGATTGGAAGCTAGATCGGCATAACAGCCGATCATTTTTATTTTTTTCTCCAAATCTGTTTTTTCTAATGGCACGATCACATTACCCAAGTCGAATTTACCCTCAAGATTTATATTGGCACATAGCACCAGCGGCTTTTTAGGTAGCCCCTTGTAGCCGAAAGTATCACAGCAAGCTTGTTGTGAAGCCTCAGGTACAATCTCGGCTAGTGTTCGATGATCGATATGATTATCATCCTGGTGGTGAGTGATAATAATGTCGGGCTTTTCTTGGTGAATTATTTTAATGATGTCATGAAGCAATTCAGCCTTAAATTTAACAAGTTCGGCATCCTTGTAATTCAAAAAATCGATTGAGAAATTGCCAACTTTGGCTGAATTTTGAGCTTCTTTGAGTGTTGATTTGACTTTATCCTCTTGGGTAACGCCTAAGCCTCGGCCTTGTTCATTTTTGGTCGCAAAATAGACCTTAAAGTTGCCGATTTTGGCGATCAAGCCGCCGGCGATGATTGCTTCGTCATCTGGATGGGCCACTATAATTAGACATTTCATAATTTATCCCTTTCTAAACAGTTGGCGCATTGATGGCAAACCTCCACCTTGCCCTCGATTACCTTTGCGTTCCAACAAGATACTGTCATTTTAGTTAATTGGTATTTATCTAAAAGATCGATCAGTTCTTTTTTGGTTTTGTTGACTATCGGCATAAAAACTTTTAATGGCCGTAAGAATGATTTTGAGAGGGATTCCTCGATTGCTTTGTGATGAAAATAATCATTATCGCCAAACACAAAGTTATCATCTAGCATATAACCGATCGTAATCCCGTCAGCATCGAGCTGCTGGGCGTAAATCCCTGCAATAATCATAAAAAGCGTATTGCGTCCCGGCACCCAAGCATCGTTATCGTCCTTAGCGGCCTTACCCAAAAGCTTGCTCTTGGAAAGATCTTTCATCAGGTTAGTCTTGATGACCTTAAGAGGCTTAAAACCGGCCTTTTTAGCGCCTTTTTTACAAAGGAACAATTCTGCTACTCTCGCCGATTGACCATAGTCAATGTAGAGAGGACAGATCTCGTATCCCTCCTCTTTCAAAGTAACCCCGGCTGCTGTGCTATCGACGCCGCCGGAGTAAAGAAGTACGACTTTTTTTGTCTCTTTTCGCTTGAGGCCTTCTAATAAATCTTCATTAAATTTTGTCTTTACCGTCATAATTATTGAATATTAATTGTAAATAAAAATTTTTTAATATCACTTTCTTTAGCAGTTATTTTTTTCCTGGAGAGAGTATTGTAGATGCTATATTTGAGCTTATGTTTGATGACATATTCCGGCAATTCCATGAGAGTTTCGATGATGATACCTTGGGTAATTCCCTCTGGTAAAAAATCAAACTCAATATAGTCAAGGAAGTGTTTTATTCTTTGCCAATCTTGCCCCTGTAAAAAGGCGGTAATTAAAATGCCGAGAAATACTATCTTGCCATGAAGATTGTGGGGGAGTTTGTTTTCCAGACAATAGCAAAAAAAGTGTTCACCACCCTCTTCTGGCCGACTATTGCCATAAATATTACAAAGGCAAACTTCCAAGATTAATCCACCCAAAATGGCTTTGATCCCGTTTTCAGACATTTTCTTAATCTCAGATTTTTGAGACAAGAGTGAATCAAGAATTGAATTGGCAATATTGGCAGTTCCTTCCTCGTACTTTTCGGCCATTTTTTTGTAGGCTAATTTCCAATCCGATAAGGCTGTGAAAATGGAAAGAACATCGGCGCAACCGGAGTAATGAAGCTGTTTGGGGGCGCTTTGAAGCAGAGAAGTGTCAATAATTACTTGGTCGGCTTTCTTCGAAGGCACATAAACAACGCCGTTATTTTTGCGCAGCCCAGTTGAGTTAACCAAAAAAGCATCAGTGGAAAGAACGGTCGGAACGCAAATAATCTCTTTGTTAAGTTTGAAAGCCAAGAGTCGACCGATATCAACCACTTGACCGCCACCGATTGCATAAATAACCTCGCCCTTATGTTTTTGAGACAGAAGTAGTTCAAAGCTTTCCTCTTTTTCGTCTTTGATATAAATAGTTTCGGCTACTGTAATCTTTTTTAACCACAAAGAAACCGACCTCTCGGCCGAGGGGCTCGTAATAAGTAAAACCTGGTGCTTTTCCTGTCTGCTATCGATTTTTTGCCAGATAATTGGTGGAAGGTTGTCTATAATATTCATATTAGTTTGTTGAAATTATATAGGGGTGGAAAAGATCTATCTGCTTGAAAGCCAATTGATAGTAAATCATTGACTTATCTTTTTGTGATTTGGCTTTTTTTAGCTCTGTTCTTATTTTTTTCTGAATCGGCAAATCATAGGGATTTTGGCGGTTTAAAAATATCTCAAGATTCTTGCTAAAAATCTCTTCGCCCTTGCATAGATAATCGCTGATTTTATTTAAAAGCGGCAGCATATCGCTAAACCCTGTTTTAAAATAAGGGTGCAGGAAAGCTTGGTAACCCCAAAAGGCCAAAAGTTCCGGTGGAACATCAAGGATGCGCCCTTCTTTTTGATATTTTTTAAACACGGGAGTTCCTGGTTGCATTTCCAAGTTGGCAATGATATGTCCGCTTGAGCCGAGTTTTTTCAAAAGTTTAATTTCCGCCAAGACATTGCGGTGGTTTTGCCAATCAAACCCAACTATGTAGGTAGCCACGATATTAATGCCTGAGTCTTGAATTTTTTTAATCAATAACATAAGATCCATATTTTTATTTTTGGCATAACCCTGAATTAAAGATTCGACTCCGATATTAATAGTCGTCACTCGAAGCGGTCCGCTGGTTAGCTCTTTGAGGTTATATTGCTGAATGATTTTTGAAGAGGTTGTGGTGATTAGATCGCAAGTAAAAGGTAGCTTTTGGGAAATTTTAAAAATTTCTTTCCAAAGTTTGATATCGCCCATACCCTGGGGATCAGCCAAACTGATCACAAAATGGTCTGCCTCAGGCGCGATCGCGTTTTTAGCTCTGATTATTTCCTCGACTATCTGATTTGCCGTAAAATTTGAGGTATAGCTATGGCCGAATTGGGCGGTAGAAGGGCAAAAATCGCAGCCAAACATACACCCAAGACTGGTGATTAAAAGCGCATATCTGTTTTTCTTGACTATCCCCTTGAAGCTAGTAGTTGTAGAAGATGGGATAAAGACCGGTTTAAGAGGCTTATTGGCAGGTTCTCCGAGTATTTTTCGCAAATCGTCGACTTGGTTGCCCTTGATTGTGTAGTCGGCTAGATTTTTAGTTTGGTGAATTAGAGCACCAACAGAAGCGGCAATAATTTTTATTTTCGGCCATTTATCTCTTAGAAATTGAGTAAGTTTTAAAAAATCAGGATAGCCGCTTAAATAGGTGGCGATAACGACATGACTATAGTTATCTTTTTCTAATTCATCATTAATTGATTTTTCTGTCGCCGGCAGAGCTAATACTTTGCTTTTGGTCTTAATATTCTGACTCATCCATTGTCCGGGGGCATTTTCCGGATACCAACTAAAAGAAAAGTCAGTTAAGGAGTGTTTTTTTAAGTATTGCTTTAAAAATCCAGTATCAAAAAGGACGGGATCGGTTTTATTGACAAAAGTCTTTAACTTTAACGATTCATCGGTTGAGTTGTATTTTTTCTCTTGTATGGTTACAAAAAGTACTTTTTTCATCTTACTCTTTCGTTGCAGCTATATCGCTTGCCTTAATACGGGTAAATATCTGGTTGCTTTTCAGTTTTTTGGCTAAATCGGCTAATTTCTCCACTGGAATAGCAATTTGAGTTTTATTATCACTCGCACGAAGCAAGCACTCCTTGCTTTTTAAATCTTTTTGGCTGATTGAGAGAGAGATGGGGATTCCCAGGGCATCGGCTCTTTTGAATTTCTGGCCGATAGTACCGGTATCAGAGGCCCAAATTCTGATGCCTTTATCTTTTAGAATACTTTGGATATCGGTGACTTTTTGTTCGCAATCCTGTTCTTTGTCGACATTAAAAACGGCCATCTCGTATATCTGTAGTTGCGGAGGAAGTGTTAATAAAATGCTGTCATCGGCGCGTTTATGAACAGAATTTGCCATGATGGCGTAAAATGGACGATCAGTTGAGAAGGAAATTTCAAAGACTTCAGGTAAATCCTTAAGCTTTAACTTTGTTAGTTTTTTAAAGTCATAATCAGAACGGTATTGAATACCAAGCAATTCTAATTCTTTACCAAACAGGTCGATATAAAGCCCATAAGCCCCCTTGGCATAGAAGGGTTTTTCTTTCCCGGTTTTCTCTCTGAAATTTAACATTTTTTCATCGAGTCCGATAGCTGTCATAATTCTTATCGCTAAATTTTGGAGATTTGAAATAACCTCCTTCTCAATAAATTTCTCTTTTTGATAGAAAATATGCCCTTCGTGTCCGGTATATTGCCTGGTTCTTAATTGCCACTCTGTCTGGCGGTCGTTTGGCAAGACCAAGCCGCTTTGGAAAATTTTAATAGGTAATTTATTTCCGTTTAATCTGAGTAGTTGTTTGTACAAGGAATGAATGGTTGAGGCAATTTCCGGACGCCCGACTAATTTTTTGCCATCGGAGGTTTTCAGGCAAAAAAGCTCATCTTTGAAGTTGGCCAGATGGCCGGTATTTTTATAGACCTCTTCCGGAAAGAATACCGGTGTTTCAATCTCAGAGAAGTCCTCCTCTTTAAAAACACGCTTAATTATTTCCTCAATTTTATTCTTAATTTCTTTGCCATTTGGTCCGTAGCTCATAAAACCCTCGACGCCATATGGGTTTGTTTCTGGACCCCAAAGAAAGCCGTACTCTTTTAGGTACTGGCTTAATTCTTTTTTTGATAATTTTTTATTGGCCTTAGTTGTCATTGACTCAATTATTAAACAGTGGTATAATAACGCAGCATTCGCAAGGGGAGGAGGAACTCGGTATGGCGAAGCATGGGAAGGGAAGGGAAGTTAAGAAACCGCCGCAGGAAAAGCCCAAGAAACAGGGTGGCCACAAAGGCCTAATCGAAAGTCTGATGGATCAGCCGGCGGGCCGAGCGCCAGGGGTGAAACTTGACAGAATCACGAACTGGCAGAGGGAAAAGTCAGAGTCGCGTGGCCGCAAAGGATAGGATATCCGAGCGGCCACTTTGGTTTTTAGACCGCCTAAACTTTGCGTTTGTTACCCCAAAGAATGATGTGGAGGCGGGGAACTATTCGCCAATTTGTTTTCTTTGCTTCTTCCGCTAATCGCTTAGTATTTTTGATCATGTCCTGTTGGTCAATTCCTTCGGGCATAATGATAACCTTGCTTCCATCTATCTTGTATTTTTTAACCATTTTGGAAACTTCCTCGATTTCCAGGCGGTTTTTGATCACAAATTTAAAGGTGCTATTACTTGCGTTATTTAATTCTTTCAGTACATCTGGTTTCAATCTTATTTCGACGGGATTGCCGGAGTTCTCTAATTTAGGCGAGATGTTAAATTGACAACGGCGAAGCAATTTTTTTGTTGGCATAACGGTCCCATTAGTTTCAAACTCTATTGTCCAGTCTGGCAACAGATCAATTAGCTTGGAAACGCCTTTGATTTGCAACAACGGTTCGCCCCCAGTAATAACTAACCTATTAGTTGGAAATTTTTTTATTTCTTTTAACGTCTTGTTGATGCTCCACTCTTCTATTTCTTCAAAACCGGGTACTTCTTTACTCCAACTGTATTTTGTATCGCACCACTTACATTTGAGATTGCAGTAGCCGAGTCTTAAAAAAACCGCTGGTCTGCCGATGCTTTGTCCTTCACCTTGAATAGAATAAAAAACCTTATCTCCGGAAACAAACAACTTGTTACTATCTATCATCTTCCCCCTTGTAGGAAACAAAAGATGTTGGCGTTTCCCAAAGTTTTAATTCATAAATCGGCAGCTTTTTTATTAGTTTGTCCCACATCCAAATAATCATGTTTTCAGCGGTAGGCTGTTTTAAGAGATCGTTAATATATGAGTGGTCAACTTTAAAAATAATCTCTTGCTCAACGATTTGTTTGAGTTCGCTAAAATCGAGAATCATACCGTCTTTTTGGATCTTCCCCTGAATGGTCACTTGCAGTTTATAAGTATGCCCATGCAAGTTCTTGCATTTGCCCTGGTAGTCAATCAATTTGTGGGCGGCGTCAAAGGTAAATTCTTTTGTTAAATAAAGTTTTTTCATTTATTTACTTTTTAGCATGGCGTAGGCATTGTGGTCATGGATCGATTCATAGCTCTCGCAGGAAACTTCATATTTTTTAATACCATTTTTCTCAAGTCTGAGGGCGACATCTCGAACGATATCTTCGACAAATTTGGGGTTTTCGTAAGATTTTTCGGTAACGTATTTTTCGTCAGGTCTTTTCAACAGGGCGAAAAGTTCTGAGCTTGCTTCCTGCTCGACCATTTTAATATAATCTTCAATCCAATATTTTTTTATCGGCTCGATCTTTAATTTAACTATTGCCCTCTGGTTGTGGGCGCTATATTTGCTTATTGCCTTACTGCACGGACACAAAAGCATTACTGGGATTTCTAGCTGGAGAAAATTTTTATACTCACCGTCTAATTCTCCTGTTAGCGTGCATTGGTAAATATTAAAGCTTCTCTTTTTGGAGACCGGCGATTCTTTTTTAACCGAATAGGAAAATTTAATGTTAACGTAAACTTTTTCTGATTCGAGCGCTCTCTTGGCTTCTTCGGTCAGCTTTTTTAAAGTTTTTAAATCAAATAATTCTTCTTCGGTATGGTGAAGAATTTCAACAAAACGGCTCATATGAGTGCCTTTGGCGGTTGAAGGAAGGTCGGTAAAAAAATCCACTATCGCCAAGCTATGTTGACTTTTTGTGCTTTTAGAGAATAAAAGCAAGGGAATTTTGATGCCTTTAATTCCGACTTTTTCTAGTGGCAATCCTCGTTGGTCTTTTAGTTTTTGAATGTCGTTCATTTCGGTTGTTAAAATAAGCGCTGTCTTTGCGCTTAAGGTTTAATTAGGAATAAATAATAACAAAAAGTCCTTAGTGAGAGTTCGCTATTACCGTCAAATAAAAAAAACCAATTTTCTATAGGTCTAATCATTTTTGATCGCCCTTATAGCTATTGATTTTTAATGAAGTTCCATCAACTTAGCTATTAATTCTATAATACCACAATATGTCAATATCTCCAAACAAGAAAGAGATTAATTGTATTTTTTTACAACGCTGAGACCAATATATACAGATTATAAATGTCAGAGTTACTTAAATTTTCAAAATTTCCATCTAATCTTTCGGCAGATAATTTTAGATTTTTGGTTAGTTCTCTGGCTTGGTTTTTTGTTAAAGAAAAAACTCTAACCAATGCTTCCCGGAGGGCGTTCTTAAGAAGCTTGTCCCGTTGAAGAAATAGTTCCCGAAAGACCAATAGACTTTTATCATTGGGCCTAAACGGAATTAGTTTGATAATTGCTGAATTGACTCGGGGCTGGGGATCAAATGCCTCTTTGGAAACTTTCTCAAGATACTCGACAGTAAAGAAAGATTGCACAAGCAGCGAGAGTTTGCCAAAATCAGGATCGTTTGGATTGTTGGCAATTGCTTCTTTGGCGAACCTGTCACCAACCAGTAGGATTGCTTCTTTGAATTCTTTCTTAATAACCAATTCAATAAATGGTTCGATGATGTGATAGGGCATTGAAGAAATAATTTTATCAAAGGGGGGCAGAGTAGTTTCTAAGACGTTGCCATAAATAATTTCCAGATCTCCTGAAATTTTCTCTAGCTCTTTAGAAAATTGCTTATCAATCTCCACTGCTTTTACTTTAGCGCCCTGCTTCAAAAGTGCTTTTGTTAAAATTCCTTTACCTGGTCCCACCTCTAAAATAATATCCTCATTGTTGGCATAAGATGCCAATTTAGAGACGACTTTTTCATCGATTAGGAAATGTTGCCCCATTAAATTAAAAGAATTTTTTTCAGTCATATTTTGCGCCAAATATACCCTTTTTGCGTTGCTTTTTCAATTATTTAGAAACCTTTTTTAAATATGCCAGCCAATAGTTCCTTTTGTAGGGGGTACCTTTAAATTTCGAGTAGTTGGTTTTTTTATCCAGCTTAATAATTTTGAAATATTGCTCGTAAAGGGTAACAAAGTCTTCTTTGCTAAAAACTCGTTCAGTTAGACCCAGTTCGGGGATTTTATAAGTATCCTTTTCGAGTCCTGGATATTTCTTAAGTAAATTCAGGGCATTTTTGTCGCCATCTTTGCAGAGGGCTTTTGCAAAAAAATAACCGTTCTTTTTTAAAACTCGATGGCTTTCATTAAGATAATTTGCCCTTTCCTTTTCATTTAGTGAATTAGAGGAGACGACATCTAGTATTAGATCAAATTCTTCATCGGCGAATGGATAAGGGGAACCAATATTATGTTTTAAAAACTCAGTGTTTAGCTTAGCTTCAAGAGCTCTCGTTTTAGCAAGTTTTAAGGCGGTATCGGAGATTTCCAGTCCAACTGCCCTGTTGTCGAGGCTTGCTAAAAAATTAGTATTTCGGCCGGTCCCGGAACCTAAATCTAAAATTTGCCATCCGCTAATTTCTTTTTTCTCTGCCTTTTTTAAAAATTTCAAAAATCTTAAGATGTCCCTCTGTGGTTCTGCTTTACCCGTCACTAGCAGATTTTTATTGTATTCATTTTCCCAAACGTCAGATTGCGCCATAATTTTGTATTAATTTTTCTTAAGTATAACATTTCTGATAAAATGGACTATAAAAATGATGAAAAAGGCATTAAAAATTAGAAAATACCAATCTGGCGACTACGAAGACTTATGTGGCCTGTTTTTGGGATTCCAGAATTATCTTGCAGAAACTGACACAAAGAAGATCTGTCGGCCTTTTAATGATTTTAATGAAACCAAAAAATATGCTGATCAAAGCATAATAGATGTCCAGAAAATGGAAGGAGTATTATTTGTTGCCGAACTTGGTGGCAAAATAATTGGCTTTATTCAGGGTATAGTTGACCGACACCAGCATGATGTGCTTTATAAGTTGAGCCACAAAGAGGGTGATCATGGTTGGGTGGGCGAACTTTATGTTTGCCCCGAATTTCGGGGACGAGGAATTGCAAAGAAATTGATGGCAAAAATAGAGGACCATTTTCGCAAGCAGGGGTGTGTAGGGGTTCGCCTTTTTGTTATGGCTGACAATACAGTTGCCAGAAAAACATATCAAAAGCTCGGTTTTGATGAAAGAGATTTGGAATTAGCAAAGGATTTATGAATATCAAGTGTGAAAATTGCGGCAGGGAATTTCCTTTAAGCGCAATGGGCACAAAAAATCGTAACCATTGTCCATTTTGCCTTTTCTCGAAACATGTTGACCAAGAAGACGGTGACCGTAAATCTAAATGCAATGGCCTGATGGCTCCGCTTGGTTTAACTTTTAAACATGAGGGAATCGATAAATATGGCAGGAAAAAAACCGGAGAGCTGATGCTTGTTCACCGCTGTCTTTCCTGTGGGAAAGTTTCAATCAATCGAATTGCTGGTGATGATCCTGATCAGGAAATATTATCGCTATTTCAAACGAGTTTGAGGCTGCCAAATTCAGATATTAAAAACCTAAATGCATTAAAAATAGATCTTTTGGGTTCAGATGACGAACAGGAATTGAAAACCCAACTTTTTGGGAAAGCCTTCTGAATAAGTGTTATATTTTAGGCTCTTTATTCTGCGGTCCACTTAAGCTATAATCGAGTCACGGCCCAATACTCTCTTGAATAAAGTACCATTTAATGGTATAATAACAAACTATGATCGCAAAGAGAAGTTATCAGTTACTAAACAAAATTAATTCACTCAGCGATTACAAATCGCTAAAGATAGAACAACTACCTTTTTTAGCGGAGGAATTAAGAGATCTTCTAGTTAAAACAGTCGCTAAAAATGGCGGTCATTTGGCCTCTAACCTCGGAGTTGTCGAACTAACTCTTGCCTTGCACTATGTCTATAATTCGCCACAAGATAAATTAATCTGGGATGTTGGTCACCAAGCCTACACCCATAAGATCTTAACTGGTCGGCGGGATCAATTTAAAGAAATTAGAAAATTAAACGGTCTCTCTGGATATTTAAAACGCACAGAAAGCGAACATGATATTTTTGGCGCCGGTCATGTCGGGACTGCTGTCTCAGCAGCCCTTGGCTTTGCTGAAGCAAGGGATTTCAAAAAAGCAAAAGGTGATGTTGTTGCAATTATTGGTGACGGAACACTTACCAACGGTGTAACATTTGAAGGTATCAATAATATCGGCGAGCTTAACTCCAATATCACGATTGTTCTCAATGATAATAAGTGGTCAATTTCCAAGAATATCGGCGGAATCGCTAAATATTTGGCTAGGCTTTCGCCTATCAGAATTGAAGGCGAGCCGACGACGGATATTGAATCAATCTTCCATGCTCTTGGCTTTAAATATTTTGGCCCAATAGATGGCCATGACATCAATCAATTAATTGATGTTTTTAAGTTAGCTAAAGAAACCGATGGCCCCAAGCTTATCCATGTTGTTACAAAAAAGGGTCAAGGTTATGAATTTTCTGAGATGCAACCAGATAAATTTCACTCGATCACCCCATTTATGTGGGAATCAGGAAAGGTGGAAAAAACTTCCAGGCGTCGAACTTACACCAAGATTTTTACCAAGACGATGATGAAGCTGGCAGAGATGGACAAGAAATTAATTGGAATTACGGCCGCTATGCCTGCCGGGACCGGTTTGGATGAATTTGCCAAAAGTTTTCCTGAACGTTTTTATGACGTTGGCATTGCTGAATCACATGCCGTTATCTTTGCGGGTGCGTTAGCCCTAGAGGGTTTTCATCCGGTCGTCGCTATTTATTCAAGTTTTCTGCAACGGGCCTATGATCAAATCGTTCATGATATAGCTCTCCAAAAAATTCCAGTGGTTTTTGCAGTGGACAGAGCCGGAATTGTCGGCGAAGATGGTCCGACCCATCACGGCTGTTTTGACCTGTCGTATCTTCGAAATGTGCCCGGAATTACTATTCTGGCGCCAAAAGATGAAAATGAACTTCAGCATATGATTTACTCTGCTGTAAAGTTTGGCAAAGGCCCTGTTGTTGTCCGCTATCCAAGGGGCGAGGGTTTTGGCGTTAAGATTGACAGAGAGTTTAAAACGATAAAAATTGGTGAGGCCGAGAAATTGATGAATGGCAGCGATGTCGCCATTCTTGCCTTTGGATCAATGGTTAATTTTGCAGAGCAGGCAGCAATAAAACTGAAAGAAGAAGGTAAAACTGTTCTGTTATACAACGCCAGATCTGCTAAGCCGATTGATAAAAAAATGGTTAAGGAAGCCGCTCAAGTTGGCTTGATTATCACTGTTGAGGAAAATATTCTAGAAGGCGGTTTTGGCTCAGCAATCCTGGAAGAGCTTGAGAAAGAAAATCTTTGGGCAAATGTCGAACGGATTGGCTTGTCTGAATTTGTTGAACATGGCAAAATGTCCGAACTGCGAATTAAGTTGGGATTAACTGCCGAAAGTATTTATGATACAGCAATAAAATTGTTAAATAAAAAGAAAATCGCGGGGGTTTAGATGGACGAAAATAGGGATGTCAAATTAATGCTGCAGGGGTTCAAAAGGGACTTGGAGGTCACTCTCTCGCAGTATTTAGCTCAAAAAACTAAAGAAGCTTATGATATATCGGAGGCTGCCGGTGAAATGCTTGAAAATATTTCCGATATTACGATGCGAGGCGGAAAAAGAGTGAGAGCTGCCCTTCTGTACTATAGCTACTTGGCTCATGGCGGCAAAGATACAAACATTGCCATGCAAGCCTCGATGGCGATGGAATTAGCTCAAACATTCTTATTAATTCATGATGACATTATCGATAACGACAGTTTAAGGCGAGGCTCAATCACCATTCATAAAGCGTATGAAAAAATCGCCAATGAGCGCTATCCGGAGAAAGTTGACCCACTCCATTATGGCCAGTCTGTCGGAATCTTGGCTGGTGACAGCGCTTGCGGCTTTAGTAACGAAATCATTGCCGAACTTAATGTTGATGCCAAGTATGTTAGCCGTGCCTTGCTTGAGTTAAACCGCATGTATAAATTAGAATATTATGGCCAGCTAATGGACGTTAACTCTGAGATAAAGAAGGATATTACCAAAGAAGAAGTGCTAAAAATCCATAGTTTAAAAACCTCCCCGTACACTTTTGATGGTCCTCTTAAAATCGGAGCAATTTTGGCTGGTGTCAGCGAGGAAAAAATTGCGGCCCTTGATGCCTATACTGTGCCGCTTGGCGTTGCCTTCCAGATTCAAGATGATGTGTTGGGAACATTTGGCAATGAGGAAAAATTAGGCAAGCCGGTAACTTCTGATCTTCGAGAAGGAAAACGCACTCTCCTAATCCTAGATGCTTTGGAGCGGGGTGACGAAGAGCAGAGAAAGATAATTTTAAAAAATCTTGGCAATCGACAGGTAGGCACGCAAGAACTAGAGGAAGTTAGATCAGTTTTAAGAGAAATCGGCTCATTGGAGCGATCGAATACTTTAGCGGAACGGTATGTCCAAAATGCCAAAGAGGCGATGAGTAAAATGGATCTCGAAAGAAGCGGAAAATTTTTCTTGCTGGAAATCGCCGATTATATGGTTAAAAGAGAATACTAATCTACCCCAAAATGAAGAAATCTTTTGATAAGCCAACTATTTTGTTTATTCAAGACGGTAATAGGAGGTGGGCTAAGAAAAATGGGCTTAGCGTTGCTGACGGCTGTCGGGCGATGGCAAAGAAAATTGCTTTCTTGGCCCAAACTCTAAAATCAGAGGGAATAAACAAGGTTTACATTTGTGTCAATTCAATTGCCAATCTTTCAAGATCCGCAAAGGAAGTGGAAGAGTATTTTAATGCTTACCTGCAGGTTGCTGATTTTAGTGAATTAAAGATCAGATTTATTCTAAAGGGTGATTTAGATAAATTGCCCAGTCAATTTAAGCCGCTCTTCGATCAATTTACTCAATCTACAGAAAAAAACGAAGATTTTACTATTATTTATATGATTAACTGGTCGCTTTTGGATGAAATAGCCAGAATCAGCAGCAAAATAGCCAGGGCTGGTCAGGATATCACGCCAAAGGCTTTGCTTCAAGCTGCTGATATTTCCGAGCCAATTGATCTTATTATTCGGACCGGGCAGCGGCATCGGCTCTCCTCTTTTATTCCTCTTTCTGGTCAATTCGCCGAAATATATTTTATAGATAAGCTCTTCCCTGATATAACTGAAAGTGATATTAAGAAAGCAGTAGATTCATTTAGTAATTCAAAGCGAACATACGGATTATAAATAATATGAATGTCACTTTAATCCCAAAATTTTACGGCTATTGCCCCGGACTCAAGCGGTCGCTTGAAGTTGCTAATAATCTGGCCAAGATGGCGAAAAAGGAAGGCAAGAAGATCTATTATGATGTTCCGTTAGCGCATAATGAAAATGTTCAAAAAGATTTAGAGGAGAAGGGTCTTTCCAAGGTTAATTTTAGCAAGACGAGTAAAGGTGAAGATAATTATTTTTTGATTTCAGCTCATGGGGCAAGCTATGACAAGATCAATCAGCTCAAAAAGCAAAAGTTCCAAGTTGTTTCGGCGACTTGTCCGACAGTCCGCAAAGTTCAGGACATTGCCATTGATGATCACAAAAATGGTTACCAAGTTGTTATTTTCGGAAAGAAAGACCATGCTGAAATTATTGGCGTGAATGGCTGTATTGATAATTCGGCAATCGTGATTAATTCTGTAGAAGATGCCTTAAATCTTAAACTGAAACAGAAGTCGAGCTTAATAAGCCAGACCACTTTTCCCTCGAGAGAGTTTTTGCAAGCAGCTGAGCTGATCAAGAAAAACAACCCCGATTTGGAAATTTTAATCCGGAGAACGATTTGTCCGGTTGTTGAGGGCAGGGTAACTTTAATCTGCCGTTATGCCAAAGAAAATAAATTTGATCTAGGCGTCGTGGTTGGTTCAAAAACCAGTAGCAATACCAAACAATTAGCCTCGAAATTGTCAGAGGTCATGCCTACTTTAATGGTGGGGGATGAAGCAGAGATTGATAAAAAAAGTTTTAAAAATATTGAAAATGTTCTCGTTGTCTCAGGTACTTCAGCGCCGCCGGAAATCGTGGAAGCGGTCGCTCACAGAATAAGTAGCTTCAAATAATTAGTTTTACCCCGACCAAGTGCCATTGAAATTATTGATTAAAGTTTATTAATCTCTTGCATTAGTTCGTCAAAAATATCTTTTTCGGCAACGGTTTTTAAAACCTCGCCTTTTTTAAATAGAATAGCCTTACCTTTGCCGCCGGCGATGCCGATGTCGGCTTCCTTGGCCTCACCGGGACCGTTAACAATGCAACCCATCACGGCCACGGTGATTGGCTTGTTAATGTTGGCGATCGCTTTCTCTACTTTATTGGCTAAGCTAATTAAATCAATTTCTGTTCGGCCGCAAGTCGGGCAGGAGATAAAAGTTGTTCCGCGGACTCGGAGTTTTAGCGCTTTTAATATCTCCCAAGCAGCAACGACCTCTTCTTCCGGGTCGGCAGTTAGAGATATTCTTATAGTATTGCCGATGCCTTCATTTAATAAAATGCCCAGGGCGATGGCGCTTTTGATGATGCCTGTTTTGGGAGTTCCTGCCTCCGTGACTCCGAGATGAAGGGGATAATCAACCTTTTTTGAGAGCATTCTGTAGGCTTCGATAGTTCTTGGTACATCGGAAGCTTTGAGGGAAATGACAATATCATTAAAATTCAAGTCCTCTAAGATTCTAACGTGGTGAAGGGCACTTTCTACCATCGCTTTTGGAGTTCGACCGTATTTTAATTCTAATTCATTCTCTAATGAGCCGATATTGACACCTATTCGGATGGGAATTGCGTTTTCTTGGCAGGCTTTGACAACGGCCTCAGTTTTTTCTTTTGAACCAATATTGCCTGGATTTATGCGTATTTTATCGATGCCATTTTTGATCGCTTCGAGTGCTAATTTGTAATCAAAATGAATATCGGCAACGAGCGGAATATGAATATTCTCTTTTATTTTTTTAATGGCGGAGGCTGCTTCCATATCCGGCACAGTTACCCTGACAAGCTCGCAGCCGGCCTTTTCCAGCCGCAAAATTTGTTCAATCGTTTTCTCAGCGTTTCTTGTATCGGTATTGCACATTGATTGAACGGCTACCGGGTTATTACCGCCAATTTTTAAATTGCCAATTTTGATTTCTCTTGTTTTTTTCATGGCTTGATTATAACAATTTTTATTAAACAAAAAACCTCTACCCAAAGTAGAAGTTTTTTGTCTGGAGGGGAGCCTAAGGCGGCTCCTCCTCCGATTCGTGGTCTCTTCCAGCCAAGGCTGCAAGCGAAGTGGTTGCTCCGGTTTCCCGGTTATGGACGAATGGTCCTGGCCCGGGCGGAAGGAGTTCGTCGTCAATAGCCTCGCAGCCACCAACTTTCAGAGCAGCGTCGGGTTCTTCCCCGAGAAGTTTTCCATCTTTGCGCATCTGCATATCCTCCACTGTTTATTATTATAACATTAAAAACTATAAAAGTCAATGAGAGCTAAATTGCAATCTAAAGATTTCTTGTGAAATATTTCTTATGCTTTTGGCATGCATAAAAGTACAAAAGACATAAAAGAAAAAATTGGCGAAGCCAGGGATAGAAAATTCCGAGTGAATGTATACCGGTTTGGGAGTGATTTTCAGGCCTGGTTAGACCGGTTTAAAAAGTGGTGGAAAAAATAAATTTTTATGTTGAAATTTATCATTTGGCCAGACTGACTATTTGTCTCATTTGCTTTATTAAAAAAAGTTGTTCTATAATCAACTTAAGGATTATTTAACAAACAAAGGACCCAATGAGACGTTGGAGGGCAATCTACTATGTTGGCGTAATTGGCGTGACTCTTGCTTATTTCGGATTGCTGTTTAAAACAAATTTGATCTCAGCCGATGTTTTTGTCGGAAGAGAGGGGTACAACCACAAATATTTTGATGCGATGATAGATGGTCAGAAGGACAAATTCGAAATTGAAACTTATAAGGAGGGGGAGAAATACATTCATACTATTTCTACTCAAAAAAACTTATTCGAAAAGATCGATTTTAAACTGACCGGATTTGATGAAGACATTTTTCTTTGTTCTAGCCCGGTTGTCAATCTGGGTAGTAATTATGGCCAAGCGCTCTGTTTCGTCGGGAATGTTGGAGCGCATAGCCGAAATATTCAATTAATAAAGTATGACAATCAAAAGTTTACTGAAATAAAAATAATGGAGGGAACTAATCAAGCTATTAACGCTTATTCCGATGTACCAAATTTTCTTGTTGAAGACTATAACGCCGATGGAATCACTGACTTGATTATTGATTTTCGCAACTACGAACAAAACTCTGTTGATGCTATTCGCAATTATTACCGGGGTACAGTTTCGGGGTTTGTTTTTGACAAGAAAGAAAACATTATTTATGATCAGAGTGAAAATTAAGCCCTTAAGGTAGGTTTCAATGCAAAATAATTGGAAAGTTTTTATTGTTGTTTCTGTCGTCATTATTATAGTTGCCGGAGCTTTGGTGTTTGCTTCAAGTCTTGGTAAGGGCGAGGATAAGGATACGACTGCCAGTAACGACACTTCTGGTACTGTTGCCGGAGCCAATACTGGGGATGATGTAACCTATGACGGGGCCTACATTGAAAAGTTGGCTAAGTATTTAACCGACCAAGGCATGGTTTTTTACGGCGCGTACTGGTGTGCTCATTGTAAGGAACAAAAGAAAATATTAGGCGATGCTATGAAATATATTGATTATGTCGAATGTGACCCAGAGGGCGAGAATGCTAACCCGGATGAATGCAGTGCTCAAAAAATTGAGGCGTATCCTACTTGGGTTTACAAAGGCCAAAAATATCAGGGCGCAAAGAGTCTGGCTGAACTTGCTAAAATCACCGGTTTTTCTGATAGTTCAAACTAATTTTCTCAATATTTCTGTTAGCCTGGGGATAAGTCTCAGGCGTTAAATCTCCTCGTTTTTTAAAAAAGTCTCTTTGGAAGCTAATTATTTTAACAAAATGCCTATTTTGTACCGAATTAGCGCTTTGCTGTTTTTGAACTTGACACTCGAGAGAGCCCGCCTTAAAATATTAATTGTTGAAAGAAATGTTACTTAAAAAACATGGAGAGGAGGTGAAAGAGAAATGGCAGTTTCATTTTATTGCGTTAACCCAGCATGCAGAACTAACTATGATATCGATGATTCAGCCGTTAAAGTTGTTAAATATGAGAGAACAACAAAGAACGGTACAAAACAAGTTCGCTATGCTTTAAAGGCTTCTTGTCCAAAGGGTCATCCTTTGACAAAATTCTGCAGCGAGGACGTTGCAAAGAAGTATGAATAAAGTTTTTTGTTTTTGATTAAATACCCCCGCTTATAGCAATATATCTGGGGGTATTTTTTTGTCCTTAATTTTATTTATTTTTTGCCGTTAATTGATGCCCTGAAAATTTAAGGCTACAGTTTTCCATCATTGAAAAAAAACCTGTTTTAAGCTATATTTAAATATAATGAAAAAGACAGATCTTTTCTTTGCTTTCATTCTTGTACCCCTAGATATAGCCATGATTTTGCTGGCCTTCTTTTTTGCTTACTCTGCGAGGAGTTCTATTGAGATTGGCGTAGAATTTGCCAATATCGGTGTTAGAGGCTATTTGGTCTACGCCGGTTATATTATCCCTGTCTGGATTCTGTTATTTGCGCTCAACGGGTTATACAACATCCAAAATAGCGGATCGCTTTTTAGCAATGTATATCGAATTTTTGTCGCTAGTTCAGTTTCCGTGCTGCTTCTGATTGTCGGTATATATCTCACAAAAACAACTTTCTTCTCTCGTATAATTCTTGTCTTAACCTGGCTTTTTAGCTTGGCGCTTTTGTCTTTGGGCAGAATTGTTATCAAGGCAATAAAACGATATCTTTTGCGATTTGGAGTTGGTGTAAAAAAGGCTTTATTAATTGGTGATAATCAAATTTCCCAGTCAATTACCTCCTATATGCTGAAAAATCCCCATATGGGGGTGACTCCTCTTGGAATACTGAATGGTCCAGCAAAAGAAAGCCGGTTCGGTTTGCGAATCCTTGGTTCTCTTGGTGTTTTGCGGAAACTAATTAAAGATCTCGGTGTAGATGAAGTGATTTTAACTGATACGTCCCTGAGCAGAAAGTCTACTTTGGAAATTATTCAGATAACGAGTGACTGCAATGCGGTTTTTAAGTATATACCTGATACCTTTTCTGTTTTCTCAATGAATCACACTAGTTCTTTTTTGGGGACTCTTCCGGTGATTGAATTAAAACCAACACCGCTTGATGGTTGGGGGAGGATCATAAAGCGAATTTGCGATATCTTTTTCTCTGGTTTGCTGTTAATAATTCTCTCTCCTTTGCTTGTATTGATTTCGTTAATTATAAAACTCTCCTCGAAAGGGCCGATACTTTACGCCTCGGACAGGATTGGGCGGGACGAGCAAAAATTTCGTTTTTATAAATTTAGATCGATGTTTATCGAAAAATGCGATTTTGAGGGTGGTGTAAAGTGGACCACCAAGGAGGATGAGAAGACCCGTATTACTCCCTCCGGCTTACTTTTGCGAAAACTCAATCTCGACGAGCTGCCACAGCTTTGGAATATTTTTAAGGGCGAGATGAGTTTTGTCGGGCCAAGGCCTGAACAGCCCAAACTGGTTGAAAGGTTTGAGCAAGAATTCCCGGAGTATTTTCGCCGGCATAAGGTCAAATCAGGTTTGACTGGTTGGGCGCAGGTTAATGGCTTGAAGGGAGATACTTCGATAAAGGAGCGAGTTAAGTATGATACATATTATATCGAGAAGTGGTCGTTGTGGTTTGATTTAAAGATAATATTAATGACTTTTTGGTTGACTCTTTATGAAGCAGTCACTGGAAAATTTGAATATCGCTCTCGTCCATGATTGGATGACGGTGATGGCCGGAGGGGAAAGGGTTCTTCTCGAGTTGTCAAAGATATTTCCGGAGGCTCCGATCTACACCTCTGTTTATGATCCGGAAAAAATGCCGGCATTTTCAGGAAAAAAAGTAATTCCTTCTTTTCTTCAAAAATTTCCTTTAATTGCTAAAAAAAGGGAACTCCTAGTTCCACTTGCTCCATTTGCCTTTGAACAATTTGACTTTTCCAAATACGATTTAGTGATTTCCAGTTCGTCGATGGCAGCGAAAGGGATAATTACCAAGCCGAAAACTATTCACATCTGCTATTGCCACACTCCTTCTCGTTATCTTTGGGAGCCCCAACTGGATCCCCGCGCCGATGCCGGTTTATTTTCCGGACTTCGAAAAAAAATAGCGCATAATCTACGTATTTGGGATCGCTTAGCGGCTATGCGCGTTGATCATTTTATTGCAAACTCCAACTATATTGCTGACAGGATTAAAAAGTATTATAGGCAAGAGGCGAAAGTTATCTATCCGCCGATTCCGGTTGATGAATTTCAGCCGGTCGAAAAATCGGAAATAGGTGATTATTATCTTTATGTAAGCCGTCTTGTCGGCTACAAAAAATGCGATCTTGTTGTTGACGCCTTTAACCAGTTAAAATTACCGCTTGTGATTATCGGCAATGGACCAGAGAAGAGCCGACTTGTGGCTAAGGCTAACAGAAATATTAAATTCTTAGGTTTTATCTCTGAGGTGGAGAAACGGGATTATTTCGCAAAAGCCAGGGCTTTTGTCTTTCCGGCTGAGGAGGACTTTGGCATTGTTATGGTTGAGGCACTCGCCTCAGGCCGGCCGCTCATTGCTTATAAAGAGGGAGGTGCAGCCGAAATCGTTCAACCGGGAATAAATGGTGAATTTTTTAACGAACAGAGTGTTAATTCTCTTTGTGGGGCTATCACGGCTTTTAAACAGAAGGAATATGATTCGATTGCAATAAAGAAAAGTGCAGAAAATTTCTCAGATTCCAGATTTAGAGAAGATATTATCAAACTAGTGGAAAAAAATCTCTCCGATAACTTGTAAATTTGGCTATAGAATAAGAATACTTTTTTGCTCAAAATAAGGCTAATTAAAAAAGGATTTATTATGAGAAAAATAGCCTGGTTTTTTGGTATTTTGGCTGTTTTTTTGTTATTGATACCAGTCAGTCTTCGGGCAGCAGAGTTTAGATCTTCGCAGAGCGGAGCCGAGGTAATTGGATCAGGTGAGACTCTAAGAAATCTTTATGTTGCCAATGGAACAGTTGAAATAAACGGAACGATCCAAAAAGACCTAGTTGTAGGCGGTGGAGTCGTAAACCTTAATTCCAGCGTAGAGGACGATGCTATTATTGGTGCGGGCCAATCTCAAGTTGGCGGTACAGTTGGCGGCAATCTCAGGGCTTTTGCCGGTAATTTAAGTGTTAATGGAAGTATTGGCGAGGATGCGGTATTGGGAGGCGGTACAGTGGTAATTTTACCAGAGGCGGTGGTCGGCGGGGATTTAATTGCTGCTGCTGGAAATATGAATATAGGCGGATTAACTAATGGTAGGGTCATGATTACAGGCGGCAATATTACTATTAGCGGTCGAATTAACAGTGATGTCATTGCCAAAAATGTGGAAAGATTAACGATAGGCGACACTGCTGCAATATCAGGCAAGCTAACGTATTCTTCTCCTAATCAGGCAACTATCAGCCCCAATGCGACGATAGGCGGCGGGGTTGATTTTCAACAAATAAAGGCCAAAAAATTTCAAGATTCAACTGGGTTTGTCTTGAGTCTGGTTCTTTATGAGTTGGTTGGAACTTTACTCTTGGCCCTGTTTTTTATATACGGTTTGTCTAAATTAACGAAAGGGTTAACCGAGAAGGCTTTCTTAAAATTTTGGCCCGCTCTGGGTTGGGGAATTCTTTCGTTCATTGTCGTTCCTGTTATTTTAATGCTTTTGCTGTTTACTATTATCGGCATCAAGGCAAGTCTTTTCTTTATGCTTTTGTATTGCTTGTTTCTGTTTGCGGCGGCAATTCTTGTGCCAATTCTTATAGGTTCACTGCTTTTTAAATGGATTAAGCGCCAGAAAGGGTACTACTTAGATTGGATAAGAGCATTGGCAGGCATTATTGTTGTTATTGCATTGATGATGATTCCAGTCATCGGTTGGACTGTCCTGTTAATTTTCTTTGTTCTCGCGTTTGGTTCAATCGTTATGACAATGTATGACTTCTTTATAAATCAACCGGCGAAATAAGCTCCAGATTATATTTAGTACAAGAAACACGCCACTTTTGACTTGATTGAATCGGCCTTAACGTGGTAAGATTGGAGAGGTTATAAAGAGCACTAAAAGTGCTAATATTTTAATTGCGCTAAATAATTTGGAGATGGGGATGGAAGAAAAAAATAGATCAGAAAATAATTATGACGCCTCAAAAATTACCGTACTAGAAGGTCTTGATCCGGTTAGGAAACGCCCCGGCATGTATATTGGCGGAACAGGTGTTGATGGCCTTCACCATCTAGTTTGGGAGATTGTCGACAATGCCATTGATGAAGCAATGGCTGGTTTTTGCAATAAAATTATCGTAACTCTTCATAACGATGGTTCAGTTTCTGTTTGTGATAATGGCCGAGGCATTCCTGTCGATAAGGTTAAGGCGACAGGCAAATCAGCTTTGGAAACGGTCCTTACAGTTCTTCATGCCGGTGGAAAGTTCGGCGATGGCGGTTATAAAGTTTCGGCTGGCCTACACGGTGTCGGGGCTTCTGTAGTAAATGCTCTTTCTATCTGGGTAAAGGCAACTGTTAAGAAGGATGGAAAGGCTCATTTCTTGGAATTTAAACAGGGAAAACCTCTCGGCGATATTAAAGTAATCGGAGAAACGCAGGAGTCGGGGACTACAATTCAATTCTTACCCGATCCGACGATTTTTACCTCAACAACAGAATTTTCCTTTCAGACCATCTTGAATCGGTGTCGGCAACAGGCTTACCTTACTAAGGGAGTAATGATTTCGGTTATTGATGAACGGGAAAAAAAGGTAGCTCCTGCTAAAAAAGAAGAGCCCAAGGATGAGAATGAAGAAAACGAAGAAGAAGAGATTCGAACAGGGCGAGCGGGCGGGGACGAAGATGAGGATATTATTGAACGCGAAGGGCCGCAACAATACGCTTTTTATTTTGAGGGTGGTATTGCTTCCTACGTACGTCATCTTAATAAAAATCGTCAATCTTTAAATGATCCTCCGGTATATGTTGAAAAACAAACAAATGATGTTTTAGTGGAGATCGCCATTGCCTATACTGATGATTACAAAGATCATATCTACACTTTTGCCAATAACGTCAACACTCCTGAAGGAGGAACCCATTTAACCGGCTTTAAAGCTGCCTTGACCAGGGCATTAAATGATTATGCCAAGAAAAATAATCTAACCAAAGATACCTTAACCGGAGAGGATGTCAGAGAAGGTTTGACTGCTGTTTTGTCGGTTAAATTGCGAGATCCGCAATTCGAAGGGCAAACCAAGGCAAAATTAGGCAATACTGAGGTCAGAACCATAGTAGAGTCGGTTACCGCGGAAGCGCTAACTGTTTATCTTGACGAACATCCAACCGAGTCTAAAAAAATTATTGAGAAATGTTCCCTCTCGGCCAAGGCTAGATTGGCTGCCCGAGCTGCCCGAGACACGGTTATTCGAAAAGGGGCCCTCGATGGCATGACCCTGCCTGGCAAGTTGGCCGATTGTTCCAGCAAAGATCCTAAACGAAGCGAGATATATATTGTTGAGGGTGATTCTGCCGGTGGTTCGGCTAAGCAAGGAAGAGACAGGAATTTTCAGGCAATCTTGCCGCTTCGAGGCAAGATTCTGAATGTAGAGCGGGCTCGTTTAGATAGAATGCTCTCGTCAGATGAGATTAAGGCGCTTATTGTTGCTATCGGTATCGGTATCGGCGACGATATTGAGTATTCGAAGCTCCGATATCATCGAATAATTATCATGACAGATGCTGATGTTGACGGTGAACATATTCGAACCCTGCTTCTTACTTTTTTCTTCCGAAATTTCCCTGAGTTGATTGGTAAAGGACATATTTATATTGCTCAACCGCCTCTTTACTCTGTGGTTAAAGGCAAAGAGAAACATTGGGTTTATTCCGATTCGGAGCGCGATGAAATTGTTGCAAAACTAAAAGGCTCCAAGGAAGAAGCAACTGGTATTACAATTCAGCGATTTAAGGGTTTGGGTGAGATGAATGCCGAACAACTCTGGTCAACAACCATGAATCCCGAAAATCGAATTCTATTGCAAGTCACCATCAGCGACGCTGAAAGAGCCGATGAGGTTTTTTCAATGTTAATGGGCGACCAGGTTGCCCCTCGCAAGAAATTTATTCAAACTCGAGCAAAAACAGCTCAGAATATTGATATTTAGTGGTTCATCATAATGTTGGAGTAAAATGGCTGAAGAAAAAAATACACAATCAGAATCAGATCTAGAACAAGATCCAATATCTGAAAATAATCAGCAAGATATGGAAGATACTGCCGTTGTCGAAGAAACTGCTGTTATTGAGGAGAGATATGATCCTTTAGTTGGTCGTCTTAAGCCTCGGGATCTGAACGAGGAAATGGAAACTTCGTATTTGAATTACGCTATGAGCGTAATAATTTCCCGTGCTCTTCCAGATGTTCGCGATGGCATGAAGCCGGTCCATCGCCGGGTTCTTTATGCGATGCACGCGACAGGACTTCGCCATAATGTCAAATATAGAAAATCAGCTAAGGTTGTCGGTGAGGTTATCGGTAATTACCATCCGCATGGTGATGTTGCTGCCTATGATACCTTAGTCAGAATGGCGCAGGATTTTTCGATGCGTTACCCTCTTGTTGATGGCCAAGGAAACTTCGGTTCAATAGATGGGGATTCAGCTGCAGCAATGCGGTACACTGAATGCCGTATGTCCGCCATTTCCGAGGAGCTGTTGGCTGATATCGACAAAGACACAGTTAACTGGCAGGACAATTATGATGGTACTACTCAAGAGCCTGTAGTTTTTCCTGCACGTATTCCCCAGCTGCTTTTAAATGGCAGTATGGGTATCGCTGTTGGTATGGCTACTAATATTCCACCGCACAATCTGAAGGAATTATGCGATGGTATCTCATTTCTTGTTGATAATCCTGATGCCGGGGTTGATGATTTGATTAAATATGTCAAAGGCCCTGATTTTCCGACTGGTGGCATTATTTATAATATTGAAGATATAAAAACTGCCTATGCAACCGGCAAGGGCAAGATTGTAATGAGGGCCAGGGCGGAGATAGAGGAAGTCAAGCGAGGGTTTAGAATCATTGTTACTGAAATTCCCTATCAGGTTAACAAAGCGGCGCTGATTGAAAAGATCGCTGAACTTGTCAGGGATAAAAAAATTGAGGGTATTTCCGATATCCGAGATGAGTCTGACCGAACAGGATTGAGAGTTGTAATTGAATTAAAACAAAACTCCTATCCAAATAAGATCTTGAATCGCTTGTTTGAATTGACTCAATTACAAACCGCTTTTCATGTAAATCTGTTGGCGCTAACACCGGACTTAGTCCCTAAGGTAATGACATTAAAAGATGTCTTTAACTATTATATTGAACATCGAAAAGAAGTTATTGAACGCAGAACCAAGTTTGATTTAAAGAAAGCCGAAGATCGAGCCCATATTTTAGAAGGTTTAAAAATTGCTCTTGACCATATTGATGAAGTGATTACTACAATCCGTTCCTCTGCCAATCGAGACGATGCCAAGACAAATTTGATCAAAAAATTTAGTCTTTCTGATAAGCAAGCAGATGCAATCCTAGACATGCGCTTGGCAGCGCTCGCCGCATTAGAGAGGCAAAAGATAGAAGATGAGTATAAACAAATCCTTGATCTAATCGCGTACCTCAAAGATCTGTTGGCCCATCCAGAGAAAATTTTAGGTCTGATCAAGGACGATCTTAAAGATGTAACTGCAAAATATGGCGACAAAAGACGGACGGAAATTGTTCCTCATGCTTTAGGTCAGTTTTCAGCTGAAGATTTAATTCCGAATGAACAGGTTATCGTTTCTCTTACTCGGGGCAGCTATATCAAGAGACAGGATCCAGGCACCTATCGTCGTCAAATCAGGGGCGGGGTCGGTATTCTTGGCATGACCACGAAAGAGGAAGATATTGTTGATTATCTTTCCTGCTCCAACACTCATGATGACATTTATTTCTTTACTAACAAGGGTAATGTCTACAAGAGCAAGGTTTACGAATTGCCGGCTACTTCGCGCCAGTCAAAGGGAACTCCAATTGTTAACATAATACAGATAAGTTCCGATGAAGTTGTAACGGCTCTTTTGACAGTCAGCAAGGACAACGCATCCGATAACTGTTATTTCATCATGGGTACAAAGCACGGTCAAATTAAAAAAACAGAGATTGAAAAATATAACAACATTCGAAAGACCGGAATCCGCGCGATCGGCTTAAAAGATGGCGATGAACTAAAGTGGGTTAAATTTTCAAATGGTAATGATGTGATTGTCGAAGTTACCAAGTCTGGCCAATCAATCTCATATCAAGAGGAAGAGGTTAGACCAATGGGGCGGAGCGCTTCCGGTGTTACCGGCATGCGTCTTCGAGGTGGCGACCAAGTAATGACAATGGACATAATTCCTCATGATTTTTGGCCTGATTTCGCTAAAAATCAAAGCCAAGTTCCGGATATGTTGGTGGTCTTAGAGAATGGCTTTGGGAAGAGAACCGCAATGAAACACTTCCACCTGCAAAAAAGAGGCGGTTTAGGAATTAGAGCGGCTAGTACCACAAAAAAGACCGGAGATATTGTTGGCATGCGAATAACCTACGGCGAAATGGGAGATGTAATTTTAGCTTCGCAAAAAGGCCAATTTATTCGTATGGAATTATCAAAAATTAAACATCTTGGCAGGGATACCCAAGGCGTGACTTTAATAAAATTAAAAGAGAACGATAAGGTTGCTTCTATTGCGTTGATTTTACCTGATGATATTAAAGATGATGAAGATACAACTCAAGGAAAACTTGAGTTGGAAACTCCAACGGAGACAACAGCGTCTGACGAGTTAAAATTAAAGGTTAATGACTATAAAGACGATTCATCTAAGAGTGAATCTATCGATGTGAAGCGGTATAAAAAATAACCGTAAGTTGAAATAAGTTCAAATTTATAGTAAGCTCCTAAAGATAAAGATGCCAAAAAAACCAAAGAAAAAATATTCGAATTACAAAAACATCCGAGAACAAGCGCCGGTTGACAATTTTCATTTGGATCAAAAAAAGACTGTCAAGATTCCAAAATTCATTTCAGTCAAGGAATTTTCAGAGAGGGCTGACCTACCTGTTGCAATGATAATTACTAAATTGATCAGTTTAGGAGTTTTGGCGACCATCAATGAAACTATTGATTTTGATACAGCCGCTATTGTTGGAGAGGAACTAAATTTAGAAGTTGTCCAAGACGAAAACATTACCCAAAAAGAAACCGAGCAGGTTAAGGTAACTAACGAAAAAGAGCTGAAACCGCGTCCACCAGTTGTAACGATTATGGGCCATGTTGATCATGGCAAAACAACACTTTTAGATAAAATTCGGAGTGCTCATGTTGCTGAATATGAACATGGGGGAATCACTCAGCATATTACAGCTTACCAGGTGACGTTGAAGGAAGTTCAAAATAAAGAGCTTAAAAATAGGACAATCACTTTTATTGATACTCCTGGCCATGCTGCTTTCTCAGCTATGCGCAAGCACGGGGCTGCAATTACTGATATCGTCGTTTTAATCGTGGCTGCCACTGATGGGGTGATGCCCCAGACAAAAGAGGTGATTGAGCAAGTTAAAGCCAATAAAGTTCCTATTATTGTAGCGATCAATAAAGTTGATATGCCCGGAGCTGATATTTTAAAAACAAAACAGCAGCTTTCTGATGAAGGATTGTTGCCGGAAGATTGGGGTGGCGACACGGTCATGGTTGAAATTTCGGCAAAAACCGGTCAAGGCGTTGACCAACTTCTCGAAATACTGCTACTTCAAGCTGATTTATTGGAATTAAAAGCTAATCCCAATGAATTAGCTAACGGCATCGTAATCGAATCGCATATGGAGAAGGGCTCCGGACCGATGGCCGTTGTTTTAATTGAATCAGGAACCTTAAGAAGAGGCCAGCCAATCAGTATTGGATCTTCTTATGGTCGGGTCAAACGGATGGAAAATTTTGCCGGTGAGTTGATTGAATCCGCCTCGCCTAGTGAACCGGTTCGGGTCTCAGGGCTTAAAAGTTTGCCTGATTTTGGAGAGCGAATGCTTGTTTTTGAAAGCGACAAAGAAGCTAGGGAGAATTCTTTTAAGCAGCAAAAATTAAACACAAGCGTTAATATTGCCACCGCCAAAAGGGTGGACGAAAGCGAGAAAGCCGAAGTTATATCGTTAAATTTGATAATTAAAAGCGATGTTACCGGCTCTTTGGAAGCAATTAAGAAATCCATTTCAGAGATTAAGAGCGACGAAATTGTAATAAAAACTATTCTCGACGGAGTGGGAAATATTTCTGAATCCGACATTACCTTAGCTAAAGCGACAAATAGTGTGATAGTTGGTTTTAGAGTCGGCGTTTCCGGGGCAGCTAAAAGGATGGCAGAAAAAGAAGCAATTGAGATAGGCACATTCCAGGTAATTTACGAATTAATAGATTTTATCAAGAGCAAAGCTTCGCAACTTTTGCCTCCTGAGATTATTGAAGAAGAGTTAGGGGAAGGAGTGGTGCTAGCGATTTTTCGCGATGATAAAAAAGCCTTTGTTGCCGGCGGGAAATTAAAAGAAGGCAAGGCCTCGGTTGGCGACGAAATCAAGTTTCTGCAAAACAAAAACGAGAAATTTAAAGCCAAAATTTTGAGCTTGCGCAAGGAAAAAAGTGAAGCGAAAGAAATAAGTACTCCGGGGATTGAATTTGGCTTTGGCCTGCCGCATGGTGCAAATGTGGCGGTTAATGATAAGTTTATTGTATATAAAACAATTTCAAGGAATCGGTCTATTGAATAGAGCTTGCAAGTAAGATTAATTTTGCTTCATTTATTGTGCAAGTATTGTATAATAAAAGCGTAAGCTAAAAGAGAGGGAATTGTGGAGGAGAGTATAGCGGGAAAAATTATGGGAGTCTCTGAGCAGGCTAATCTTTTCTTGGGCAATATACATATTAATCGAAATCCATTCTTCCTCCTTGATATCATTCTGGTGGCTGTTTTTTTCTATTGGATTATTATCTTTCTCCGAGAAACTAGAGCGATGCGTATTTTGTATGGACTGTTCTTGTTGCTAATATTAATGGCGATTGGCAATATTTTTGAACTGGTTCTTTTAAATTGGATTCTGCGGTCGTTAATGACCATGCTCACTGTTGCTATACCAATAGTTTTCCAACCTGAATTAAGAACGGCTCTAGAAAAGCTCGGGCGGACCAAATTTATTGGAGAACTGATTTTTTCCAAATATCACTACGAAAAGGCGATCGATGAGGTTGTCTCGGCTTGCGAAATATTATCGAAGAAAAAAACTGGAGGACTGATTATTTTTCAACGGCAAACCGGATTAAAGGAATTTATAGAAAATGGTATCATGGTTGATGCGGCAGTGACCAAAGAAATGCTTCTGTCAATATTTTTTCCCAGATCTCCTCTCCATGATGGTGCAGTTATTATTGCTGGAGGAAAAATCGTTTCGGCTGCTTCGACCTTGCCAGTGACTGAGGCAAATGTGAGCTTTGGCCTTGGAACCAGGCACAAAGCCGCCATTGGTATCACGGAAAGCTCCGATGCTATCGCTGTAGTTGTCTCGGAGGAAACTGGCAGTATTTCTATCGCCATTGCCGGTAAATTAGAGAGGAGGATCTCCTCTGACCGCCTCAAGGCAAGACTGGTTGCATCGTTAATAAAACAGAAGAAAAATGCTTAAAAAAATTATATTTAAGAACCTGGGAATAAAAATATTTTGTTTGTTGGCGGCAACTGTTTTGTGGCTGTACGTATCTTCAACTCAAAGTAATATTGGCAAATTTCCAGGCAGCATCAACATTAAGGCTATCAATACTCCTCCGAATTTAGTTGCGATTTATGATCAAAAGGCTGTCGATATTAAGATTGCCGCCGATCCTCTAATTTGGCGCAAACTCTCTTCTGATTCTTTTTCTGCCTATATTGATCTGGCTTCCTACAAGGAAGGCACCTTTGACGTCCCCCTGACTGTAGCTTCTTCAGTCCCCGATGTTCAAATTATTCAAAAAAATCCTGAGAAAATTTTAGTCAGCCTGGAGCCAATCATTACCAAAGAAGTCCCAGTCTCGGCTAGAATCGAAGGAGAGGCTGCTAAGGGTCTGGTTGCGGGATCAGTTGATATCAAACCTGATCATGTTCAATTAAGGGGTCCTCGAAGCTTAATTGAAAGTATTACTGAAGCCTCTGTTCAGGTAAAACTTAATGGTGAAACTGAAAATTTCAGCAAAAACTTGGAGGTAAGCGCCCTTAGCGACAATGGCGATGTTATCAAAGATGTTGAATTTACACCATCAGACGTTTCGGCCTCTATTCCTATTGTGAAGGCCTCAAACAACAAAACGGTTGGTGTAAAGGTTAATCTAAAAGGCACAGTCAAGTCCGGCTATACAATTTCCAAGATCAATGTGGAGCCAAGCGTGGTCAACATTACCGGATCATCGAACTTATTGTCTGATTTGAATTATATAGAAACCGCTGAAATCGATGTCAGCAATCTTGACTCAAATTTAGACAAACAAATAAATTTAGTTATTCCTAGTGGTTTGGCGATGCAATCCAATGTCAGCTCCAAAGTTCGTGTCACCATTTCCCTTGATTCTCTGAAAGTGCAGCGCCAGGTGACAGTTACGAATTTTGAATACCAGAATCTAGGCAAATTGAAAGTAGCTACAGTTGAACCCAAAGAAGTTAAACTTACTGTTCTTGCCCCGGTTAGTCTAGCCAACACGGATGGTATTTCGGCTAAGCTTGATTTTACTGGTAAAAAGCCAGATGCTGCCAATAAAATATCCTTCATCTTAAATGATGACAGTTTTAGCTTGCCTGAAGGTGTAAGTATTGTTAAAATTGAACCCGAAACGCTCTCAGTAACGGTTGAATAAATATATAACGGATGCCCCAAAAGACTATCTGTCAATATTGACAAATTCTCCAGCAGTGGTAAACTACTTAAACGTAGATTGGTTTTATAAATAAAATCCTTTTATGGCTTTAATAATGGAAGAAAATGAACCTCCTTCGCTTGAAAGCGAAAGGTTCACGGAAAAATTTAATTTTTTACATAAGTATCTCTTTATTGGAGTAAGAATACTTAATAAGAGTATTTCCCCCGCCGGAAACAAAATTCTTAATATACTCGATTATTTGAAAAGGCTATTTAGTTTTTCATCTTATGGAAAATTTTTGCCTCATTTTGCTATAGCCTTACTGGTTGCCACTGTTACAGTTTCCAACATCAAAGACAAAGTTGTTGCCAAAGCTGCTTATGATCAGATCGTGCCACCCGCGCCTGAAGTTCAGGTTTCGGTTAGCTCGTCTGTTGATCGGTTTACTCCCATAATTAATTCAGATTCCTTCGCTGTTGACCGCTATCTTTCAGCTTCTCCTACATCAGAGGGTTTTCTAACAAATTCTGCTAGCGTTGAAACTGTAGTGACTGACAGAGAAGAACCGCTTCCTGATAACTCAATCAACACGGTCTATTATGCTGTTCGAGATGGTGATACCTTGACCTCTCTAGGTTGGAAATTTGATGTTAAGCTTAATACTTTAAAGTATCTCAACGATATTGATAATGAAAATTTGCTTAAGCCCGGTGCTAAACTCAAGATTCCGCCGAAGGGCTATGAAGTTTCATCAACAGTGATTGCTAAAAAGGAAGCTGATAAAAAGGCTAAGCTGGCAGCTGCTACAAGAACAACTTACACTCGAAGCAGTGCTAGTTCACGTTCAGATGCCGGGAGTGTAGACTACAAACCTGGAAATAAAGCTAATGGTTATCCATATGGCTACTGCACTTATTACGTCGCAACCAGACGCTATGTACCGTCAAGTTGGGGCAATGCCAAGAGTTGGCTAAGCTCAGCCCAACGGGCAGGCTATTCGACTGGCTCAGAGCCAAGAGTAGGCTCCATAGTCGTTACCTCTGAGTCCTGGTGGGGCCATGTCGCCTTTGTTGAGAGCGTCAACGGTAATTCGATAACAATTTCCGAGATGAATGCCCGAGGTTGGGGAGTAACCAGCCGGCGAACTCTCTCTGCTTATGGTGGTGTGGTTCGGGGATATATTTACTAAATAGCAATAAAGCGAAAAGCTTAAAGCATAAAACAGCTAAGCATAAGGCTTAAAGCGCCAAGTGTGGGCAAAGTATTTAATTTTGTTCTAGATATTGCTATCGGATTAATAGCAAAACAATTTTTCATATTTGATCTGGCAAATATTGGTTTTTTATGTTATGATAAATAAGTTTGTAAAGCGAAAAGTTCTTAAGGTTAAAAGTCATTTAAATTTTGAGATCTAAAAATATCCTGGGCCTATCTTTCTAACTTTATAAACTTTATACTTTCTAAACTTTTTAACTAAAAAATGTTTATTGATGAAGCTGAAATTTATGTAAAAGCTGGCAATGGCGGTGATGGCATTGTCTCTTTTCGTCGCGAGAAATATATTCCCAAGGGTGGGCCTGATGGCGGAGATGGTGGCAAGGGTGGAGATATTAAGATTAAGGTTGACAATCATGCTCATACTCTGACTTTTTATGACCGCCAAAAAAGATTTGTAGCTGAAAATGGTCAAAGCGGTATGGGGCGAAACAAGACAGGAAAGAGTGCTTCAGATCTCATTTTACCCGTTCCTTCGGGAACTCAAATTTATCATCGGGATTCTTTGATTGCTGATTTGGTCAAAGAAACTGAAGAATTTGTAATTGCCCGGGGCGGTAAAGGCGGGCTTGGCAACCAGCATTTTGCCACTTCAACCAATCGAGCTCCGAGAATTGCCGAAAAAGGGGAGAGAGGCGAATCTGCCAAAATTAAAATGGTTTTGAAAATAATTGCCGATGTTGGCTTGATTGGGCTGCCGAATGCCGGTAAATCGACTCTTTTATCTGTTTTATCGAATGCCAGGCCGAAAATTGCCGATTACCCCTTTACTACTTTGGAGCCAAATTTAGGTGTGCTAAAAACTAAAGGGAGAAACGTGGTTATTGCCGATATTCCAGGTTTGATCAAGGGCGCAAGCCAAGGAAAGGGATTGGGGGATCAATTTTTAAAGCATATTGAGCGAACCTCCATTCTTCTTCATCTGATTGCTGCTCATGCGTCGTCCCCTTACGAAAATTACACTATCATCCGGGATGAACTAAAAAGCTTTTCTGCTGCCTTGAATGAAAAGCCGGAAATTGTTGTTTTGAGTCAGGCTGATGCTGTCTCGGCCGAGGAGCTGGAAGAGAAAATTTCACTTTTCAAAAAGAAAAAAATCGCCGTGTTACCAATATCGGCAGTCACAGGCTTAAATATTCCAAAGTTATCTGAAATGATTCTGTCAAAAATACAAAAATAAATCTTGACAGATTGATTCTGCACCAATAAAATAAGGGCAAATAAACGAATTGGAAGCTTGTGTGTTGACAAGTGTTTGTTGGTGTGTTACCATTATTTTACAGTTAGCCTAAACATTATATATAAAGCTCCTGAATGCGTTCTAACTATCGCAAGTAGAAAAAATTAAAGCCCGCCTCAACTGGGTGGTTTTTTGTAGTTTTGTGCCCATTATAAACAAATATAAGAAATATAAGGAGAAAAATGCCTGTTTTAAACAAGACCACTAAGCGAATTTTCCCCCGAGAAGAGAAAGAATTTGAAAAACTGCCCAATTTAGTCGAAATTCAACTAAATTCATACGATTGGTTCTACAAAGAGGGTTTAAGAGAGCTACTTGATGAGATTTCTCCTGTCGAGGATTTCACTGGCGAGCTTTACTCCCTATCTTTCAATGATTATTATCTCGAAGACCCACGAATTGACGAGATTACCGCCAGAGAAAAAAATCTCACCTATGAATCTCCGCTTCGAGTTAAGGTTTCTTTGCTTAATAAAAAAACTAAAGAGATTAAAGAGGGCGAGGTCTTCCTTGGCGATTTTCCTCTAATGACCAGCCGGGGTTCCTTTATTATCAATGGAGTTGAGCGGGTTGTGGTAAATCAGATTGTTCGATCATTTGGCGTTCTCTTTACAGCCGATAGTATCAATAACCAAAACTTCTTTGGTGCGAAGATTATTCCGTCTCGCGGCGCATGGTTTGAATTAGAGACTAATTCCAAGGGTATTATCTCCGTAAAGGTTGACCGAAAGAGAAGAATTCCTGTTACCACTTTCCTTCGAGCTTTAGGTTATTCAACTAACGAAGAAATCAAGGACCTTTTCCATGATGTTGATGATGGCGAAGAAATAAAATTTATTGAAGCCACATTAGAAAAAGACCCGGCTGCCAACACTGAGGAAGGTTTAGTTGAGACATATAAAAGAATACGACCTGGTGATTTGGCAACCGCCGAATCGGCTAAATCCTTTATCGAAGCTTCTCTCTTCAACCCTAAAAGATATGATCTTGGCCGGGTTGGACGTTATAAAATGAACAGAAGGCTTAATTTGGATGTTCCCAACACTGCCGAGAATAGAATTTTCCGAAAAGAAGATTTTATTGCGGTAGTTAGAGAAATAATTCGCTTAAATAATACTCCGGGTGCGGTTGAAGATGATACAGACGCCCTAAAAAATCGAAGAATCAGGGCAATTGGTGAATCCGTTCAGTCAAGAATTCGAGTTGGACTACTTCGCGTCGAGAGAATAATCAAAGACAGAATGAGTGTAATTGAACCAGAAGATATTACTCCTTCCGCCCTAGTAAACTCCCGACCGATTATTGCTGTCATCCAAGAGTTTTTCTCCTCGTCACAGCTTTCACAGTTTATGAATCAGACTAATCCGCTCTCAGAACTTGAGCATAAACGTACTCTGACTGCTACTGGTCCTGGTGGTCTTTCTAGAGAGCGAGCGGGCTTTGAGGTTCGTGATGTGCATGCCACTCATTATGGTAGAATTTGTCCGATTGAATCTCCTGAAGGACCAAATATTGGTTTAGTTAACTATCTTGCCAGCTATGCCAAGATAAATGAGTACGGTTTTTTGGAGACCCCATACCGTAAAGTAACCTTAGTTAACGGCAAACCAAAAGTTGACGATGAAATTGCTTACCTTGATGCGGCGACTGAGGAAAAAGAGGTTATTGCTCATGCTTCAGTTAATATTGATGAAAAAGGCTTTATCAAGGACAGCCAGGTTATTATCAGAAGAGGTGGAAAGCCGGATGTTGAAGAGGCTAAAAAAGTTACCTATGTTGATGTTTCCCCGAGACAAATATTCTCAGTGGCTACTTCTTTGATTCCTTTTGTTGAGAATGATGATGGCGCCCGTGCTTTGATGGGTTCAAATATGCAGAGGCAAGCTGTGCCATTAATTAAGCCTGATTCTCCAATTGTTGGAACTGGTGTTGAAGAGGCAGCGGCCCGCGATTCCGGTCAAATTGTCATTTCGGCGGTGAGCGGCATTGTTAATCATGTCTCCTCAAAACTTATCCGAATCAAGGATAGCAAGGGCAAGGAACATGAATATTATTTAGAAAAATTTATTCGGTCTAACCAAGGCACTTGTATTAATCAGCGCCCTATCGTTAACTTAGGTGAAAAGGTTACTTCAGGCCAGGTAATCGCTGACTCATCGGCAACCGATAAAGGTGAATTAGCACTGGGGCAGAATTTACTTGTTGCCTTTACCTCTTGGGGTGGAGCCAACTATGAAGATGCTATTATTATTTCCAGCCGGTTAGTTTCCGGACACAAACTCTCTTCTGTCCATATCGAGCAATATTCAATCGAAGTTAGAGACACAAAGCTTGGCCCTGAACTATTAACTCGAGATATCCCGAATGTTTCCGAGGAAGCCTTGTCAAATCTAGACGAAATGGGAATTATTAGAATTGGTGCCGAGGTTAAATCAGGCGATATTCTGGTTGGCAAGATTTCTCCTAAAGGTGAGACTGAACTATCGGCCGAAGAGAAACTGCTTCGAGCCATCTTCGGCGAGAAAGCTAAAGATGTTCGAGATTCCTCCCTGCGCTTGCCACACGGCGAGTATGGCAAGGTTGTTGGTGTCAAGGTTTTCTCGAAGGAAAATGGCGACGAGCTGCCGACAGGTGTTTATCAAATGGTTGAGGTTTCAGTGGCTCAGCTTCGAAAAATTTCAACTGGTGATAAATTAGCTGGCCGTCATGGCAATAAAGGTGTTATTTCAGTAATTCTGCCAGAAGAAGATATGCCATATCTTCCTGACGGACGACCGGTTGATGTAATTTTAAACCCCCTTGGTGTTATTTCCCGTATGAATATTGGTCAGATAATGGAAACTCATCTAGGCTTAGCTGCTTCGGCTGGCGGTTTCAAAATTGCGTCACCTGTTTTCGAGGGTTGGAGTATGGACAAAATCAAAGAAATGCTAAAAGAGCAAAAACTGCCCACTGATGGGAAAATGCAATTATATGATGGTAGAACCGGATTGCCGTTTGCTCGAAAGTCCACTGTCGGTATTATGTATATCTTAAAACTTCATCATCTTGTTGATGACAAGATGCATGCTCGAAGCGTTGGGCCTTACTCCATGATCACTCAGCAACCTTTAGGCGGTAAAGCTCAATTTGGTGGACAGCGTTTCGGAGAGATGGAGGTTTGGGCACTTGAAGCTTATGGTGCTGCACACACACTTCAGGAGATGCTTACAATCAAATCTGATGATATTGTTGGCCGCAGCCGAGTCTACGAGTCTATTATCAAGGGCGAGCCAATTCAAAAGCCGATCATCCCAGAAGCCTTTAATGTCATGATTAAAGAATTGCAAAGCTTGGGTCTTAGAATTGATCTGCTCTCAACTCGCGGAGAAAGTGTCACCGAGGAAAATGTTGTCTCACTTCGAACTGCTCCTGCACCAAAAACCGACAATGTTGAAGCTGAAGAGAGCTATGACGAAGAATTGGACAGCAAGTTGACTGAGATTGGTGCCGAACAGACCGCAATGGAGGATGATATTGTGTCTGAAGAAGTTGAAGAATAACTAAAATAAATAAATATTGCCCAAGGAGATAAAATGCCAAATCTAGAAGTAAAAGATCAAGTCAACGTTTCTGATTTTGAGGCGATTAAAATATCTGTTGCTTCACCTGAAGATATCCTTGATTGGTCTCATGGAGAAGTGTTAAAACCGGAGACAATCAATTACAGGACGCAAAAACCGGAGCGAGATGGTCTTTTTTGTGAAAGAATTTTTGGCCCGATCAAGGATTGGGAGTGTTACTGCGGAAAATACAAAAAGATTCGCTACAAAGGTATTGTTTGCGATAAATGCGGAGTTGAGGTTACACGCTCAGCTGTTAGAAGAACAAGAATGGGGCATATTGATCTAGTTGTCCCGGCGGCCCATATCTGGTATGTTCGCGGCACTTCGAGCACTATTTCTGTGGTTTTAAATATCACTGCCAGCGATCTTGAAAAGATAATCTACTTTGCGAGTTTTGTAATTCTTGATGTCAACCAAGATTTAGTTCAATCAAGTTTCGACGCACTTGAGAAGGAATACAAGGATTACATTGCCAAACTGAAAGAGGGCGGTTTAGAGCATAGCAAAGAAGAAATTGATGCTATCTACAAAAACGCCAAATCCGAATTAACCAGTCTAAAAGTTGGAAAAGTAATCTCTGAACAGTTCTATCACGAAATTAATTCAAAATACGGCCAGGTTATTAAGGTTGGTATTGGCGCTGAAGCAGTTCTTGAGTTACTAAAGAAAGTTGATCTCAAGGAAGAAATAAAAAGCGCTTCTGTCACTGCTGAAAAACAAACCGGTTTAGCTAAATCCAAGACCTTAAAGAGACTTAGGATTCTACAGAGTCTAGATGGCGCAACTATTGATCCAGCCTGGATGGTATTAACAAGATTACCGGTAATTCCGCCAGATTTACGCCCTATGGTTCAGTTGGATGGTGGAAGATTTGCTGCCTCTGATTTAAATGATTTATATCGAAGAGTAATCAACCGCAATAATCGCTTGAAAAGACTGATTTCCCAGGGTGCCCCTGAGGTTATTTGCCGAAATGAGAAAAGAATGCTTCAGGAAGCTGTTGATGCTCTTATCGACAACTCGGCTAGAAAAGGAAAAATTGCTTCCTCTGCTGGTGGCAAAAGAAAATTGAGATCACTCTCAGATATGTTAAGAGGAAAACAAGGACGGTTTAGACAAAATCTTCTAGGAAAAAGAGTCGATTACTCCGGTCGTTCAGTTATTGTTGTCGGGCCAAGACTTCGACTTGATCAGTGTGGTTTGCCAAAAGTCATGGCTTTGGAATTATTTAAGCCGTTTGTTATCGGCCGCCTAATATCCGAGGGCTATGTTCACAATGTTAAAAATGCTACAAGACTAATTGATTCCGGCGAGTCCTTTGTTTGGGATATTTTAGAGGATATCATTAAGGATAAATATGTTCTTTTAAATCGAGCTCCGACTCTCCATCGTTTGGGAATTCAGGCTTTCCGACCTATCTTGATTGAGGGCAAGGCTATTCAGATCCATCCATTAGTTTGTTCAGCTTTTAATGCTGACTTTGATGGTGACCAGATGGCAGTTCATCTTCCGTTGTCGGATAAGGCCCAGGAGGAAGCTGCAACTATTATGTTGTCGGCCAAGAATCTGTTAAAGCCAGCTTCCGGTGATCCGATTGTAACTCCAACTCGAGATATTGTTTTGGGAATTTATTATATCACTGCAATTGTTGAGGGTGCTAAGGGCGAAAACGGAGTTTATTCTTCTTCTAATGATGCCATCTCTGCATACGATATAGGCAATCTTGATATCAAGGCTAAAATCTATGTCAAAATAAAGGGCGAGAAGAAAGAAACATCTGTCGGAAGAATTATTTTCAACGAAATCTTGCCTGAGGATTATCCTTTTATTAACGATGTTTTGAATGCTAAAGCAATCAGCAATTTAGTTAACAACGTTCATGTTGTCTATGGGATTGAGAGAACTGCAAAACTGGTTGATGATTTAAAGGATCTAGGCTTCTTTTACTCTCAGCTTGCCGGTTTAACATTTGCGGTTGAGGATATTAATGTTCCGTCATCTAAATCGGAAATTATTAAGAAATCAGAGGATACGGTATCATTAATTAACAGCCAATATCAAAAAGGTTTGATTACTAATGAAGAACGGTATGCTAAGACGATTGAGACTTGGATGGATGCGACAAACCAAGTTCAAAAAGAGATGATGAGTCAATTCCCCAAAGAAAACGATCTCTTCATTATCATGAATTCAGGTGCTAGAGGTAATCTTTCCCAGATGACTCAGGTTGCTGGTATGAAGGGCTTGGTAGCTGATCCAACCGGCGCTATTATCGAATTGCCGATTAGATCAAACTTCAAAGAGGGATTAAAGGTATTTGAATATTTTGAATCAACCCATGGTTCCAGAAAGGGTCGTTCCGATACTGCTCTTCGAACTTCTGAAGCCGGTTATCTGACCAGAAGATTGGTTGATGTTTCTCAGGATACTGTCATTACCTCAACTGACTGCGGCACCAAGGAAACTCGAACAATTTCTCGAAAATTTTACGAAGATCTTGGTGAGACATGGGATAAATACATTCATGGTAGAGTTCTAGGCAAAGAAGTTGTTGGTGTTAAGGCCGGAACTTTCCTTGGCGACGAAGAGGTTGCTAAATTAAACGAGGCCAATATTGATCAGATCGAGATCTTTTCTCTCTTGGGCTGTCAATCAAAACGCGGCGTTTGCCAGAAATGTTATGGAATTGACCTTGCTACCGGTAAACCAGTTGAGTTAGGCACTGCTGTCGGAATTGTTGCTGCTCAAGCGATCGGCGAGCCGGGCACGCAGTTGACAATGCGAACTTTCCATACTGGTGGTGCGGCTGGAGAGGATATTACAACAGGTTTGCCTCGGGTAGAGGAACTATTTGAAAGCCGAACTCCAAAACGACCAGCGATAATTTCTGAAATTTCCGGAGAAGTTGACATTCGCAAAGACAAGGAAAATATTACCATTACGGTTTCTGGAAAGGGTGAAAAATCAACTGTTATCGAGATTCCTGAAGGTTATAAAATTACCGTGAAAGATAGCCAGGATGTTAAGGCCAATGAAACTCTAGCTGAAGCTAAGGATGAAAAACCAATTCGAAGCAAGAGCGCTGGTACAATCAAATTAATTGGTGGAAAAATCGTTCTTTCTTCTGTCGGTCGCGTTGAAAAGCAATATGTAGCTAACAAAAATGTTCAACTCCTCATTAAGAATGGCGAAACAGTTTCAAAGGGCCAGGCTTTAACTGAAGGTCATCACGATCTTTCTCAAAGTTTGAGATTGAGTGGCAAGATTAATACTCAAAACTACATTATCAAGCAGGTTCAGACAATTTATGAATCACAAGGGCAGGATATTAACGATAAACATATTGAGGTTATCGTTCGAATGATGATGAGCAAGGTAAAGATAGTCAATCCGGGGGATTCCAGTTATCTTCAGGGCCAAATCATTAACCGATTAAACGTGATGGAAGAAAACGAGAAGCTTGCCAAATCCGGCAAAAAGAAAGTTGAGTTTGAAGATATTCTGATGGGTATTACTCGAGTTGCCATTAAAACCGAGAGCTTCTTGTCTGCTGCTTCGTTCCAGGAAACGACCTCTGTTTTGACTGAAAGCGCTATTTCCGGAAAGGTTGATAATTTAATCGGACTGAAAGAAAACGTTATCATCGGAAAATTAATTCCGGCTGGTACCGGTTTAATCGATAGAGAGTAAACCACTTTGACATTTAACCTGTAATATGATATTTTAAGACAGTTAAATTTAGAAAGGATATTAGCTTCAAATGCCAACAATTAATCAATTAATCAGAAAAAACCGGACAAAATCTGTCAAAAAATCCAAGACAACTGCCTTGAAGAACACCTTTAATTATTTGAAAAATAGGCCGGTTGCCATTGATCAAGGATGCCCTCAAAAACGAGGTGTATGTGTTAAGGTTGGCACTATGACCCCCAAAAAGCCAAACTCCGCTCTACGAAAATTTGCGAGAGTCCGGCTAACTAATGGTTACGAAGTTAATGCCTATATCGGTGGAGAGGGCCATCAATTGCAGGAACACTCTGTGGTTGTTATCAGGGGCGGTCGTGTAAAAGACTTACCTGGTATGAGATATCATATCGTTCGAGGCAAACTCGATTTGTCAGGTGTCAAGGGCCGAAAGAAAGCTCGAAGCAAATACGGTGCCAAAAAGGAAAATAGTTAATATTATTAGTAAAACAGTTAGTTTAGAGTTGATAAGAATTATTCACTAGCTGTTTGAAGGAAAATATGCCAAGAGGAAACCTAAAGATTAAAAGAAAGAAGCTGGAAGCCGATCCTGTTTATCAGAGTTTGTTGCTGGCTAAATTCACCAACCACATCATGCTTAACGGCAAAAAAAATGTTGCCAGAAGCATTGTCTACAAAGCTTTGGATCAAGCTGCCGCTAAATTAAAAGTTGAACCGATGGAGGTCTTTGAACAGGTTCTTCGAAATGTCGCCCCTATTCTTGAGGTAAGAAGCCGAAGAATTGGTGGCGCTAACTACCAGGTTCCAATGGAAGTTGGCAAGGATCGCCGAAACACTTTGGCGATGCGTTGGATAATTGATGCTTCGAGGTCGTCAAAAGGGCGACCGATGGCAGAAAAATTATCAGCCGAATTAATCTCAGCCTTCAATAATGAGGGCGCTGCCATTAAAAAACGTGAAGATACTCACAAGATGGCTGAGGCAAACAAAGCTTTCGCCCACTTCGCCAGATTCTAAAAAATCAAGCTATACATACGAAAAAAGACCAGGCACTTGTCCGGTCTTTTTTCGTTGTTCTAGATATTTAAAATCAGCGAACGCCCGCTATGGTGAGCGAGCGTCGGCTGCATTTATTAACTCCTTGTACTTTTCCAGGTACGTTTCGTTGCCTGGATCGTAGCGTAGAGCCCAGCCGAATTTTATCCGGCCGTCTGGTTGTTTTGTCAGGGTGATCTTGTTCTTTTCGACGAGTAGCATAATAGTGAAAAGCCCGTCTTCTTCTGTCTGGATAATCCGCACTCCGATTCCGAGAAACGGCTTGATTTGGTCAATCTCTGCCGTACCCTCGAAGATCTGGAGCATCATCGCGCGGCCTTCGATATAGTGGGACGAAGTTCTGTTCTCGTAGAGTAGATACCACCAGAAGCGGAGCAGTTCCTCGTTCGCCAGTTCGCCGGTCTTTTCGCCGACTCGCCATGTACCCTCCATCTCCTCTTGGTTCTTGCTCTGAAACGGTGTGATCAGTGCGGTAGCGGAAACCCACAAGGCGATATCCCAACTTGCGAGAAGAGACAGTACAATTGCCAATCCTGTATCAACATGGATTATGGCAAGGGCGGAGACAATGACGGCGAAACTCCAGAACTGGATTACTAATATCCAGGGGGTGGTCTTGCCTGTCTGCGAAATTACCTTTACGGCATTATTACAAGCAGCATAGGCTATCAGAATGGCCATGATCAGAAACAGCATGAAAGCCCTCCTTCCCTGACCAAGCCATAATAACATATTTTTTAATATGTGCAAGTTGAATGATTTATTGACACAAAAGGAGTTGCCGTGTTATTATTCTTACTTGGAAGGGGCATTTTTTATTGTTAAAATCGTTCGTGGTAAGATTCTTAATTTATTTTAAATTAAGCATTGACTATTAACGATTAAAAATAGGGAAGTATGGCAAGGGATTATCCGTTAGAAAAAGTTAGAAACATTGGCACGATCGCTCATATTGACGCTGGTAAAACCACCGTTACTGAGGGCATTTTGTATACCTCTGGGAGAGTTCATAAAATTGGTGAGGTTCATGAAGGTGAAGCCACAATGGACTGGATGGCTCAAGAGCGAGAACGTGGTATCACGATTACTTCCGCTGCCACAACTTGTTTTTGGAAAGATCATCGAATCAACATTATCGACACTCCTGGCCACGTGGACTTTACTGTCGAAGTAGAACGTTCTCTGCGTGTTCTAGATGGCGCCGTGGTTATTTTTGACGGCAAGATGGGCGTTGAACCTCAATCAGAAACTGTCTGGCGTCAGGCTGACAAGTACAGGGTGCCTCGAATGTGCTTTATTAATAAAATCAACCAGACTGGCGGTGATTTTTTCCGTTCTCTTAATTCGCTTCATGAACGTCTTTCCCGCAATGCGTACCCAATCCAACTCCCCATTGGTTTCGAACAGTCCATCAACGGTGTAGTTGACTTGGTCAATTTGAAAGCATATACATACGAAAATTATACCGATAAGCAACTAAAAGAGAGTCAGATTCCGGCAGATATGCAAGATTCCGTTAAAGAATGGCGCGATAAACTAATCGAAAAAGTTGTCGAGTACGATGATGCCCTCATGGAAAAATATCTTGGCGGCGAAGAGATAACCATCGATGAGCTTCGAGGATTAATTAGAAAAGCCTGCATTTCCTCTGAATTCTACCCCGTTCTTGGTGGAGATGGACGCGGTATCATTGTTGCCACCTTACTTGACGCTATTACTGACTACTTGCCCTCTCCTTTAGATGTGCCGCCTGCTCATGGCATTAAATCGAAAACCGAGGAAGAAGTCTTGGTTGAATCGACTGATGACGGTGCCTTTGCTGCCTTAGCTTTTAAGGTTGCTGCTGATCCGTTTGTTGGAAAATTAATCTTCTTCCGTGTTTACCGCGGATCACTTAAAAAAGGTTCGTATGTTCTAAACTCAACTGCTGATCAAAAAGAGAGAATTGGCCGTATTGTTCGGCTTCATGCCAATCATCGAGAGGAAGTAGATGAGGTTTTTGCCGGTGAAATAGCGGCTGCGGTTGGTCTCTCCAATACGACTACCGGTGATACCCTTTGCGACCCAACTGATCCAGTAATTTTAGAGAAAATTACTTTTCCTGAACCTGTTATTGATATTGCAATCGAACCAAAAACCAAAGCAGATCAGGAAAAGATGGGTATTGCATTGTCCCGCCTAGCTGAAGAAGACCCGACTTTCCGAGTCAGAACTGATGAAGAATCCGGTCAGACTATTATTGCCGGCATGGGCGAACTTCACCTAGAGATCATTGTTGACCGAATGAAGAGAGAGTTTAAGGTTGAAGCTAATATCGGTGCACCGCAAGTAGCTTTCCGTGAAACAATAAAATCAGAATCCAATGCTGAGGGAAAATATATCCGGCAAACAGGTGGCCGTGGTCAGTATGGTCATTGTTGGCTTCGATTAAAACCAGGAGAAGTAGGCTCTGGCTTTACCTTTATCGACTCAATTGTTGGCGGTATTATTCCAAGAGAATATATTTCTCCAATCCAAAATGGCGTAAAGGAAGCGATGGATCGTGGTGTTATAGCCGGATACCCTGTAGTTGATGTTTCCGTCGAACTGTATGACGGTTCTTTTCATGAGGTTGATTCCTCTGAAGTGGCTTTTAAGATTGCCGGTTCTATGGCTTTCCAAGAAGGTTTCAGAAAGGCTACCCCAATCATTCTTGAGCCGGTTATGAAGGTTGAGGTTACTACCCCTGAAGAGTTTATGGGTGATGTAATTGGCGATCTTAACTCTAAGAGGGGACAGATTAACAAGATGGAAGATAGGCCAAATGGAATCAAGGTTGTTGACGGCGAGGTGCCTCTAGCTTCCATGTTTGGCTATGCCACAGCGCTCAGATCAATGTCCCAGGGTAGAGCTTCATATGTGATGGAGTTTGACCATTATGCTGAGGTCCCGACAAACGTTGCCAATGAGATTATTGAGAAGCGTGGAAAGATCGGCAGAGCTTAAATTCAAGAGCTTGAATTTAAAGCGATAAATTTCCTCATTTGAGTTAATTTATCTCTTGCATTAAGATTGATTTTTTGTTATTATATTATAGATAAATTAGTTTAAAATTTTCTCGTTATTAATAAATTTAAAAAGGAGAACTAATGGCTGCTAAATTCGAAAGAACAAAGCCACACGTCAATGTAGGTACCATCGGTCATGTCGACCACGGTAAAACTACTTTGACTGCTGCCATTACCCATGTATTAGCTAAAAAGGGTTTGGCTGAAGAAAAGAAATTCGAGGACATTGACAATGCCCCTGAAGAGAGAGAAAGAGGCATTACAATTGCCACTTCTCATCAGGAGTATGAAACCGAAAAAAGACACTATGCCCATGTTGACTGCCCTGGTCATGCTGACTATGTCAAGAACATGATTACTGGTGCAGCTCAGATGGACGGTGCCATTTTAGTTGTTTCTGCCGCTGATGGTCCTATGCCTCAAACAAGAGAGCATATTCTGCTTGCTAATCAGGTTGGTGTTCCGGCAATTGTCGTTTTCTTAAACAAGGTTGATATGGTCGACGATCCTGAATTGTTGGATCTAGTCGAGATGGAAGTCAGAGAACTTCTTACTAAATACAAGTATGATGGCGATAGTGCCAAAATCGTTCGCGGTTCCGCTCTCAAAGCTCTTGAAGGCGATCCAAAATACGAAGAATCCATTATGGAGTTAATGGCGGCCGTTGACGAAGCTATCCCAGAGCCAAAGAGAGAGGTTGATAAACCATTCCTTATGCCTATTGAAGATGTTTTTTCCATTAAAGGACGAGGCACGGTTGCTACTGGAAGAATTGGACAAGGTATTGTCAAGATCAATGACGAAGTTGAGATTGTTGGTATTCATCCAAAAACGACAAAGACAGTTGTTACCGGTGTTGAGATGTTCAAGAAACAGCTCGATCAGGGACAGGCTGGCGATAATGTCGGTTTGTTACTTCGTGGAATTGAAAGAGAGGATATCGAAAGAGGCCAGGTTCTTGCTAAACCAGGTACAATTACCCCTCATACAGAATTTGAAGCTGAGATCTATGCTTTAACCAAAGAGGAAGGTGGCCGTCATAGCCCGTTTTTCAAAGGTTACAAACCTCAATTCTATATTCGAACAACTGATGTTACCGGTGAACTAGAATTCGACCAAGAAATGGTTATGCCTGGCGATACAGCAAAAGTCCGAGTCAAATTGATTCAACCAATCGCTATGGACGAAGGTTTGAAATTCGCAATCCGTGAGGGTGGTAAGACTGTTGGTGCCGGTGTTGTTACTAAGATTACAAAATAACGGATAAATAAAAATGGCTCAATCTGGCGTTAAGCAAAAAATTCGAATCAAACTAAGAGCATACGATCATAGGATTATTGATAAATCATCTCATGATATTATCGAAACAGCCCTAAGATCAGGAGCAACTGTGGCGGGCCCAATTCCGTTGCCGACTGAATTTAAAAAAATTACAGTCTTAAAGGCCCCACATGTTTTCAAGGATGCTCGAGAACAGTTTGAGATGCGAACCCACAAACGCATGATCGACATCTTGAATCCAACTCCCAAGACTATTGATAACTTGATGAGCCTGGATATGCCGTCTGGCGTTGACATTGAAATAAAGATGTAGTCGGTAAACCGACCAGTGTAAAGCTATAAGTTCGTAAAGTTAGAAAGTTATAAGGTAGTTTACTTTATAACTTTCAACTTGACTGACTTTCAACTCGCCTTCAGGCGGTTGACTTTCGTAACGAATTGTAGTACACTTTCATTTGGCTAAATCATTAGGTCATGGATATCATTTCACTAGGGTGGAAGATTGATCTACGGCTATCTTAACTTTTGTAAATCTTTTTAAAATGAAATTTATTATCGGACAAAAACTGGGAATGACTAGAGTCTTTGATCAGGAAGGCAAGCATGTTGCTGCTACTTTGGTTAAGGCTCTGCCTGCTGAGATTAACCAAATTAGAACAACAGATAAGGACGGTTATAATGCTGTCAGTGTCAAAGCTTTTTCCAAGGCCGATAAAAAAAATATTAGAAAGATTGCAGAATTTAAGATAAATCCTGATACTGAGTATAAAATTGGCCAAAGCGTAGTTGCTGAATTTGCTGAAGGAGATTCCGTCACGGTTGAAGGATCAAGCAAGGGCAAGGGATTTGCTGGAACCATAAAACGACATGGTTTTGCTATGGGTCCAGTCACCCATGGTAGTAAAAATGTTAGAAAACCCGGTTCGATTGGCGGCGGCTATCCAGAAAGAGTTGTCCCAGGCAGACGAATGGCCGGCCGAATGGGCGGAAAACATGTTACTGTTACAAATTTAAAAGTGTTGGCTGTAAATGATGAGGTTATCCTTATTTCAGGCGCCATTCCTGGCCCAAACAAATCAATTTTAAAGGTTTATTCAAGAGATTAAAGATGAAAGTAGCAATTTACAATAAAGCGGGTGAAAAAAAGTCCGATTTGACACTGTCAAAACGTTTTGATGATGAAGTTTCCAACAAAGCTGTCACTTTGTATATAAACTATTTGAGAAATGCTTTGAGAGCGCCAATTGCCAATACAAAAGACCGAGGCCAAGTTTCTGGTGGAGGTAAAAAGCCTTGGCGGCAAAAAGGCACAGGCAATGCCCGTGTTGGTTCAACTAGATCTCCATTGTGGGTTGGTGGCGGTGTTACTTTTGGTCCAACCTCAGCCCGGAATTTTCAGCAAAGAATCAACAAGGGATTAAAGAAGCAGATTATCGCTGGGATTATTGGTGAATATGCAAAAAACAAGAAGCTTTTTATTCTTGATGACTTATCTTTTGAAAAGCCTTCAACTAAAGCTGCCGAAGAAATGCTAGCGAAGATCAAAACAGCCGGAAAGGTTTCCGTTATAGCTGCCCCTAAGGATGAATTTTCTTACGAATCATTCAGAAATCTTCCTTATGTAACATTTATGGCGGTTTCAAAACCAAATATGATTGCTGTTTCTTCTTCGCAAAATCTTGTTATCTCCAAAGAAGCAGCTGAAATATTAGAGAAGAATTTAGAGATAAAATGAAAGAAATATTAAAAAAACCCCTGATTTCCGAAAAAAGCTTTGCTGATGCTGCTGCTGGTAAATTTACCTTTCTTGTAGCCAAAGGTTCAACAAAGGACGAAATTGCCACTGCTGTCAAAAAGCTGTTCCAGGTAGAAGTGACTGATGTGAATACTGCCAATTATAAAGGGAAAATAAAATCAACAAAACGCGGAAAAGGTAAACGATCTGATTTTAAAAAAGCTATTGTTTCTTTGAAGTCAGGTCAAAAAATTGCCTTATTCGAAACGGAAGAAAAAAAAGAAGACAAAAAAGCTAAAAAAGAAGACAAGAAATAACTTAAAGACTTATATTTATGCCAATTACCAAGACAAAACCAACCGGTAACGCCAGAAGACAGATCAGCTATTTGAGCACCAAGGAAGTAGCCAAAAGCCGACCTGCGAAATCTTTAACTGTTGCCCATAAACGCCGATCAGGCCGCAATCATGCCGGTCAATTGGTTGTCTATGGTCAGGGTGGCGGCGCTAAAAGGCTTCTCCGATTGGTTGATTTTAAACAGACGAAATCCTTGGGTTTAAAAGGTAAAGTAGCCCAGTTAGAGTATGATCCTTTTAGAACTGCCAATATCGCTCTCATCGAATACGAAGACGGCACAAAGTCATATGTTCTTGCCCCTGTCGGTTTGAAGGTGGGTTCAACCATTATTTGTGATGAAAAAGCCCCTGCCAAGTTGGCCAATCGTATGAAATTAAAGAATATCCCAGTCGGTACCAATATTTATAATGTCGAACTTACTAATGGCAAAGGCGGTCAGATCTGCCGAAGCGCCGGTAATTATGCCACTTTGCTTGGTATGGACGGCAAATATGTTTCCCTGAGATTACCTTCCGGCGAGGTGAGGCGAGTATTGGCCGAGAATTACGCCTCTATTGGTGTTGTTTCTAATCCCGACAGGATCAATATTGTTATCGGTAAAGCCGGACGAGCCAGACATATGGGCAAAAAACCGACTGTTCGGGGTAAAGCCAAAAATCCTGTTGATCATCCACATGGTGGTGGGGAGGGCGGATCCCCAATTGGTTTGAAATATCCAAAAACTCCTTGGGGTAAACCGGCGTTGGGTCCAAAGACAAGGAATAAGAAAAAACAAACTTCGCAATTGATTTTAAGCAGGAGAACGAAATAATGTCACGTTCACTTAAAAAAGGACCATATATTGATGAGAGGCTATTAAAGAAGGTTAAAAAAGCCTTGGATTCAGGTGATAAAAAGCCGATTAAGACCTGGGCTCGTTCAGCTACAATAATCCCAGAGATGGTTGGCAGCACGATCGCAGTCCATAATGGTAAAGAGCATATCCCGGTTTTCGTTATCGAAGATATGGTAGGCCACAAACTAGGTGAATTTTCACCAACTAGAAAGTTTAGAAGACATGGCGGAAAAATGGCTAAAGAGCAAGAAGCCGCTAAGTAATAAGCAGAAATATGGATATCAAAGTAAAAAATTTATTTGTTAAAATTTCCCCGACAAAAATAAGGCCATTAGCCAAAGAATTTAAAGGGGAAAATGTTGTCAGAGCGATTGACCGGTTATCTTTCGTCACCAAGAAAGGGGCTCCGATTTTAATGAACTTATTAAAATCAGGTAAAGCCGCCGCCAAAGAAAAATACTTAGACGAGGAAAACTTAACAATCAAAGAAATTGCCTGCAACGACGGACCACGGCTAAAGAGGAGTTTGCCTGGTTCTCGCGGACGAGTTTATAAGGTTCAGAAACGAATGAGTAATCTATACCTGACTATTTCCGGTGCCGAAGAGAAAGAAAAACCTACCAAAGAAACAACAGTTAAAGGTAAAACTAAATAAAGGAAAAAATGGGTTCAAAAGTCAATCCACAATCAATACGCCTTAAAATCAACAAAACATGGAACTCTCGCTGGTTTGGAAAACAGAGTTATGTTGACAGTTTTATCAATGACTTGAAGATTAAAAAATTGCTTAAAATAAAGCTAAAGGAAGCGGCAGTCTCCGAAATTATTATCAAAAGGGATGCCAATAAGGTAGCAGTAAATATTTTTTCTGGTCGTCCGGGTGTAATTATCGGCAGAGGCGGTTCCGGCGTTGAGGATTTGAAAAAAATTCTCGAAAAAGAAACAGGCAGCCGAGTTCAGGTCAATATAGTTCCCGTTAAAAAGCCAGATATTGACGCTGGTATCATCGCTCAAAACATCGCTTTTCAAATAGAGAAAAGAATTCCTTTTAAACGAGCAGTTAAGCAAACTCTTGATAAAGCTAAGACTGCTGGTGTAAAGGGTATTAAAATACAGGTCGCTGGCCGTTTAAATGGAATTGATATTGCCAGAAGAGAAACTTTCAATTATGGCACAGTGCCTTTATCAACTTTCTCTAGTGATATTGATTACAGAAATGTGACTGCGTTGACCACCTACGGAATTATTGGTGTGAAGGTCTGGGTATACAACGGCGAAAGAACACTTACAGAGGAAGATCTTGTAGCTTAACCCTTAGGAGAAAAAAGATATGTTGATGCCAAAATAAATGAAATTCAGAAAACAGCAAAGAGGTAGCCTTCGCGGTTTAGCGACTCGCGGCAACGATTTTGCTTTTGGCAGATTTGCAATTAAGGCGCTTGAAGGCGGATGGTTAAGCGCTAGAGCTTTAGAAGCAGCAAGACGAGCCATGACAAGATATATCAAAAGAGGTGGACAAATTTGGATTCGAGTTTTTCCTGACAAACCAGTAACAGCCACTTCTCCTGAAACCCCGATGGGTTCTGGCAAGGGTTCACTTGATCATTTTGTTTCTGTTATCAAACCAGGGAGAATAATCTTTGAATTAGATGGAACGGATTTTGCAACTGCTAAAGAAGCAATGAGATTAGCTCAACACAAATTGCCGATCAAGACGAAATTTATTAGCAAGGAAAACGAATAATGAAAAGCAAAGAAGAAATCAGCAAATACAGAGGTATGAAATTATCTGAATTGGAAGCGGAACTTCAAAAGTTGGAGGCACAGGCTTCGAAGAGTTCGTTGGCGATTTATGCAGGGAAAGAGACAGATTTTTCTTCTGTTGGCAAAATAAAAAAGAATATTGCTCGAGTTAAGACCATATTAAGCCAGAAGGAGAGCGAATAATGGCTAACATTGCAAAGAAAATCAAAGGTATTGTTGTTTCGGATAAAATGGATAAAACAATCGTTGTTTCAGTTAGCAGGGTTAAAACCCATCCAATTTATCAGAAAAAATATACTGTCAGTAAAAAGTATCAGGTTCATGATGAAGCAAATAGCTACAAGACAGGTGATGTAGTTGAAATATCCTCATCTAAACCAGTCAGTCGCAAAAAACACTTTGTCGTTATTGGAAAGGCAAAATAATGATTCAACCGGGAACAAGATTAAAAGTTGCAGATAATAGTGGTGCCAGAGAGATCGAGTGCATTACTGTTATGGGCCAGAAAAAATCTGCTGAGATTGGTGATATTATCTCTGCTTCTGTCAAGGATGCAACCCCTCGGGCGAATGTTAAGCGTAAAGAGGTTGTTAAGGCGGTAATTGCCAGACAAACAAAACCCTTTAAGAGGGCTGATGGTTCATATATTCGATTCGATGAAAATGCTGCTGTTATTATTGATCAACAGAAAAATCCCAGAGGTACCAGAATTTTTGGCCCAATCCCCAGAGAACTTCGAGGAGAATATATGAAGATTATATCTTTAGCTCCGGAAGTCTTATAAGCAGTAAGAAATTAAGTAGTAAGAATTAGAATGAAAATAAGAAAAGGCGACAACGTATCAGTTATTACAGGCAAGGATTTGGGCAAATCTGGTGTGATTGAGCGTGTTTTCCCTCAAGAAAACAAAATAGTGGTAAAGGGAGTTGCTATTGCTAAAAAGCATGTTAAACCTTCCAAGCGCAATCCGCAAGGCGGAATAATTGAAATTAACCAGAAGATTAATGCCTCAAATGTTGCACCGATTTGTCCGAATTGCGGTAAAATTTCCCGCATTGGATATGAAGTAAAAAATGGCGTAAAAATTAGGGTTTGCAAAAAGTGCAAACAGAGCATCGAGAGTGAGAAATAATGGAAAGATTAGAAGAAAAATACGGAAAAGAAATAGCCCCCAAACTGCAAGCCGAGTTAGGGAAGAAAAATATTTTTGAGGTACCAAAAATTACTAAAGTGGTTGTTTCCTCGGGAATAGGAGCTTACAAGGAAGACAAAGGAAAGATAGAAACGCTTCAGAAGGAGCTTGCTAAGATAACCGGTTTAAGACCAAAGGTTAACCTCTCGAGAAAAGCGGTTTCAGCTTTTAAATTAAGGATCGGCTTACCAATCGGTTTAACTGTCACTCTCCGCGGGGCTAAGATGTACGACTTTGTTTCCAAGTTGATTAACGTCGCTTTGCCAAGGGTTCGTGACTTTCGAGGTTTAAATATCGAATCATTCGATAATTCAGGTAATTATTCAATTGGAATCAAAGATTATTCAATATTTCCAGAAGTTAGGCACGAAGAAGCGGTTGAAGATCTTGGTTTGCAGGTGAATATTAAAACTTCGGCTAAAAACAAAGAAGAAGCACAAAAACTACTTAACTATTTGGGTTTTCCCTTTAAGAAGGACTAGAAAATGGCAAAAAAATCAATGATTATAAAAGCTAATAGGAAACCAAAATATTCTACACGGATTGTGCGTCGTTGCAAGAGATGTGGTCGAATCCATGCCTATATCAGAAAATTTGGTTTATGCCGGATTTGCTTTAGAGAATTAGCCTCTACTGGTGATATACCAGGAGTGACCAAATCAAGTTGGTAATAAATTAAGGAATAATTATGATGGATCAAGTTGCTGATTTATTAACAAGGATAAAGAATGCCATATTGGCTGGCAAGGATGTTTTGTCTATCCCTCATTCAAAAATGAAAGAGGCTGTTTTACAGATTTTAAAAAATCAGAATTTCATTAAAGATTTTGAATCTAACCTTGCTGAGAGAACTATCCTTGTAACACTCTCCCGGGAAAACAGTCCGACTCACCTTAAAAAGATCAGCAAACCTGGACGAAGAATATACGTTGGTAGTCGTGACATCCCCAAACCTCTCCGAGGTCTTGGATTGGTAATTCTGTCAACTCCAAAGGGTGTAATTTCCGGTTGGGAAGCATCAAAACAGGGAATCGGTGGAGAATTAATTTGTGAGATTTGGTAGGAAATATGAGCAAAATCGGAAAAAAACCAATTAAATTACCAGAAAACGCCACAGCTAATGTTTCGGATGGAACGATTAATTTGTCAGCAAACGGGAAATCTAAAATATTGGAAATTCCCTCAGTAATCACTGTTAAGGTTGATGATGGATTAATCAAAGTTTCTCGAAAAGGTGACGACAAAGAAGCAAAGTCCTTGCATGGGCTTGTTGCTAGACTTATTAACAATACCATTGTCGGTTTAACTAGCGGTTATGAGAAAAAGCTGGCTTTTACGGGCACTGGATACCGAGCTTCTGTTGTAGGTAGAGATTTAATTCTGATAATGGGATATTCGCATGATGTAAAATTACCAATTCCCGAAGGGCTTGAGGTAACTGTGGTTAAAAATAATATTGTCATCAAAGGTGAAGAAAAAGAAGAGGTTGGACACTTTGCAGCGGTCGTTCGCAATGTTCGCCCCCCAGAACCATATAAAGGCAAGGGCATTCGTTATTCTGATGAGATTATTAAGAGAAAAGCTGGCAAGGCTGCCGGTAAATAAGGAGAAGAATGAGATTGATAGGAACCAAAGCAAGACCAAGATTGTCAGTCTATAAATCCAACAAGGCGATTTATGCTCAGCTAATCGATGACGAAGAAGCTAAAACTATCTTAGCTGATGATTCTCGCAAAATTGATTCCAAGAAAAAACCAATGGAGAAAGCTTTTGAATTAGGCCAACAAATTGCCAAATCTTGCAAGGAAAAAAAGATCGAAAATATTATTTTTGATCGAAATGGCTTTCGGTACCATGGCCAGATTAAGTCTTTGGCCGAGGGTATTAGAGAAGGCGGCATTAAAGTATAAGGATGCAAATGACAGCTGAAAGAACTGATCGAAATAAAAACATTATGAAAAGAAGAAGAGAAACAGAAACTCGCGAGTTTGACGAGCGGGTTATTGAAGTCAATCGCATCTCTCGAACGGTTAAGGGTGGCAGAAGAATCCGTTTTAGAGCTTTAGTGGTTGCCGGAAATCACCAGGGTAAAGTTGGAGCAGGCGTGGCAAAAGCCAATGATGTAACTGAAGCCGTTAAAAAGGCTGCGACTGCAGCATCCAAGCACATCATGGAAGTTCCAGTGATTGATGGAACCATTCCGTATGAAGTTGAATCAAAATATGGCTCAGCCAAGGTTATTTTAAAACCGGCTGCATCAGGTACTTCTATTGTTGCAGGCGGTAGTGTTCGCGTCGTCTGTGAATTAGCTGGTATTACCGACATTTTAAGTAAAATTATGGGTAGCCAAAACAAGGTCAACAATGTAATGGCAACCTTAAAAGCACTTACCTCATTTAATGAGGAATACGTAAAGAAGATACAAAAATATTCTAAGTCTGCGCAAGAATCAGCCAAACCGGAGATTCAATCCGTTGAAGAAAAACTTGATAAGGCAGAGACAGCTGAAAAACCATCCAAAGTTATAAAAGATAAACCAAAAATTACTAAGAGCGAAAAATAAAATGATTAAACTTACATCAGTACAAACCAAGAACAAGAAACGGATTGGTCGTGGAATCTCTGCCGGTGGCGGAAAAACAGCTGGTAGGGGTACTAAGGGTCAGAAATCAAGGAGCGGTCACAATATCCCTAAACGCTTTGAGGGAGGCCAAACACCTCTGTCAATGAGGTTGCCAATTCTTCGTGGACATAGAAGTTTAAAGGCAAAGAATGTGGTAATTTCTTTAACTAAAATTTCGGCTAAATTTAAGGATGGCGAAGTAGTTACCAGAGTATTGCTTATTAAGCGGGGCTTAATCAAGAATACTGAGACACCCAAGATACTGGCTAATGGTGAACTTACTGTTGCTATCTCTTTCGCCCCTGAATTAAAAATATCTAAAAAAGCAGCCGTTAATTTGGAAAAAATCAAGCCTAAGGAAACCCCAGAAAAACCGGTAGCCAAGGCAACCAAGAAAAAAACAACGACTGAAGAAACTCCAAAAAAATAAAATGCCCGGCGGGGCATTTTATTTTAATAATAGAACCGCTAGTTATGGGAATGAACGTTGAATTATTTGGCGATATAAGCTATATTTGAAGCGATGGAAAAGCTCAGAAAAATTTGGGAATATCATGATTTGCGCAATAAGATTTTAGTGGTCGGGTCTCTTTTGATTTTGACTCGGATCTTAGCTCATATTCCGTTGCCTGGTGTCGATCTTGCTAGGTTACAATCCTTTTTTCAACAAAACCAGATTTTTGGTTTGCTTAACTTGTTTTCGGGTGGCACGATGAGCAACTTCTCGATCATTTTAATGGGCGTTGGTCCTTATATTACCTCTTCAATTGTCTTCCAGTTACTAGCTATGATTTTTCCAAAACTAGAAGAAATGCAGAAAGAAGGAGAAGCCGGCCGTCAAAAACTCAATCAATATACCCGAATTGCGACTGTTGTCTTTGCTTTGATCCAGGCATATAGTATGCTTGCTTTGCTCAAAAGCCAAGGAATATTGCCAGTTTGGAATATCTTTACTCTTGTAGTTATGCTTGCTTCGGTGACTGCTGGAACTATTTTGCTTATGTGGATTGGCGAGATTATTTCAGAGAAGGGGATTGGCAACGGAACATCCTTGATAATCACGGTTGGTATTTTATCCGGAATTCCCAGGCAAGTCAGTAACACGGCAGTTTTGCTTCAATCAGGGAATACTCATCAAATACTCGGGGCAGTCGGGTTTATTTTAGTCTCAATTCTGGTTGTAGCGGCAATTGTTTTTATTCAGGAAGGCCAGCGAAACATCCCGGTCTCATATGCTCGAAAACAGCGTTTTGGCTCAGGTCTTGTTTCTAATTTTCTGCCAATCCGAGTTAACCTTGGTGGGGTCATCCCTATTATCTTTGCAATGAGTCTTCTGGTTGTGCCTGGAGTCATTGCCAAATACCTAGAGAGCGCTAGAACTAATTGGATACAGATCGGCGCTGAAAAAGTCCAAGCGCTATTCGCCAATCAGACTTTTTATGGAATTGCCTATTTTCTTCTCGTGGTCTTCTTTACTTATTTTTATACAAGCGTTGTTTTCAAGCCAGAACAAATTGCTGAAAATTTACAGAAACAGGGCGGCTATATTCCGGGAATTCGTCCTGGTACCGAAACGAGGTCCTACCTTCGAGATGTTGTTTTTAAGGTTACATTTTTCGGTTCTCTTTTCTTGGGCTTAATTGCAGTTCTGCCGTTTGTTGTTCAGGCGCTGACAGGAATTACTACCTTGGTCTTGGGAGGTACCAGCGTTTTAATTATGGTCTCTGTAGTAATTGAAACGATGAGGCAGATAGACTCCCAGATTGTTATGCATACGTACGAGCGATATTAATTAACTCTTTATTTTAAAAATGGAAAAGTACAATATTTATTCTTTTGTTGGATTGCCTGCATCCGGCAAAGGTACTCAGGCTGAGATTTTGGCCAAAAAGCTAGATGTGGAAAAAATAGTAGGTATTGGTGACTTAGCTAGAAAAATTATTGCTAAGGATTCCAAAGATCCATTTGATATCGAAATTAAAAAAACATATGAAAAAGGCGCTCCTCTGTCTGATGAAATCGCCATTGATTTGATCAGGCGATATCTGGATGAGGCTGGAGGAAATGTTATTTTAGACAATTTTCCTTTTACCGAAAAACAAGCTGATTTCTTAAACGATTATATTGCCCACTCAGATAAATGGGATAAACTGTACCCTATTTTTATTAACATCCAACCTGAAACCTCGGTTAAACGAATTACAACAAGGAAGGTTTGTTCAGATTGCGGGGCAATTTACGGATCTGACTTTAATGAAATGATTTGTGAAAAATGCGGCGGGTCTCTTTCAACTAGAGTTGACGACAATCCTGAAACGGTGCGCAACCGTATTGGTTTTTACGCTCCGCAGATTGCCAAATTAAAAAATTATCTTAAATATAAAATCGAAATTAACGGAGAGCAGCCGATAAAGGATGTTGCGTCTGAGCTAGCAAATAGCTTATGGAAAACCAATTAAAAAGAGACGAGATTAAAGCAATTAAGGAATGCGGTGCAATCCTTAAAAATTCTCTTGATATTGTTTGCCAAAATTTAGGGCCTGGTGTCTCTGCTTATGATTTAGATCAGATAGCCGAGAAAGAGATTCGAAAAAAAGGGGCTGTCCCAGCTTTTAAGAACTATTATATTCGGGGGATGGGTAGTTACCCCGCCTCTTTGTGTGTCTCAGTTAACAACGAAGTTGTTCACGGTTTACCCTTAAAAAGCAAGATTTTTAAAAACGGCGACATTGCCTCGCTTGATATTGGTGCAGGGTATAAGGGGGTTTATACTGATATGGCTGTTACATTGGCGGTTGGTGAAATTGAAGAAGACACAAGAAGATTGATCGAAACTACAGAAAAAGCTCTTTACAAGGGAATTGCCCAAGCAAAAGCCGGAAATACCCTTGGTGATGTCGGTTATGCTATTGGATCTTATGGCGAAAATTTTGGCTTGGGTGTAATTCGTGACCTTGTTGGTCATGGAATTGGCAGAAAGCCCCATCTCCCGCCACAAATTCCCAATTATGGCGAAAAGGGCAACGGTATAATTTTGGTTGAGGGTATGGCGCTAGCGATCGAACCTATGTTTACATTGGGCAGCTATGATATTGTTTCGACGGAAGATGGCTGGACAATTGAAACGGCTGATGGTTCGCTTTCCGCTCACTTTGAACATACCATTGTAATTGAGAACGGAAGGCCCACCATTGTGACTGCTTAGTTATACTTTAATCAGCGGCAATTTCCCCTTAAATAGGTGTTGACTTGTCTCTTGATTTGTGTTAAATTTTATAGGTAGAAAATGGCGAAAAAAGACGTAATAGAAATTCAAGGTGAAGTTGTTGAGATTTTACCGAATAGCATGTACCGGATAGCCGCAAGTTTGCCGGCCGTAGAAGGGAAACAGCATTTGATTTTGGGTCATGCTTCAGGTAAAATACAACGTCATAACATCATGATAATGAGGGGGGACCAAGTCTTAGTGGAATTGTCCCCTTATGATTTGGAGCGCGGTCGAATAACCAGACGACTTAATAGTCAAGGTTAAAAAGACTTCAGTCTTAATTAATTTTATATTGAAAAAATCATGAAAGTCAAAGCTTCGGTTAAAACTAGATGCAAGAAGTGTAAAATCATCCGCCGTGAAGGCAAGGTTATGGTTTTGTGTGAAATTAAGAGACATAAGCAAAGGCAGGGCTAAAATATGGCTAGAGTAGCAGGAATTAATTTACCTAACGAAAAAAGAGTTGAAATAGCCCTCACATATATTTTTGGTGTTGGCATTACGACAAGTAAGAAAGTTTTGACAGACTCCAAAATTAGTCCTGATATCCGAGTCAAGGATCTTACTGAAGAGCAACTTGAAAAAATTCGCCAGCAAATCTCAAAATATCGAACAGAGGGAGATTTGAAGACAGAAATTACTCAGAATATCCGCCGATTAAAAGAAATTGGTACATATAGAGGCACAAGGCATGCAAGAAATTTACCAGTTAGGGGCCAGAGAACAAAAACTAATGCTAGAACAAAAAGAGGCAAAAAAGTTACTGTTGGTTCCGGTAGAAAACCGACTGGTCAAAAAACATAAACTTATTGATTAGGATATTATGGCTAAAAAAACAGCAAAAACTGCTACCAAAAAAATTGTCAAGAAATCAAAGGCCCCTGTTTACTCCGGGAATGTCTATGTTCAGTCATCATTTAATAATACAATGATCACTATTACTGATGATCGCGGGAATGTCATATCATGGGCAACAGCTGGCTCAACTGGTTTTAAGGGGACCAAGAAATCTACTCCTTACGCGGCCCAGTTGGCTGCAGCCAATGCGATTGAGCGAGCCAAAACTCGAGGTTTCTCCAAGGCCAACGTCTTTGTTTCAGGGGTGGGCTCTGGGCGAGACGCCGCAGTTAGAGCGTTAGTTAATGCCAATATTGAAGCAAATTTTATCAAAGATGTTACCCCAATCCCTCATAATGGCTGCCGACAACGGAAGCCCAGAAGAGTCTAGTAATTAAAACACCAAAGAAATATGTTAAAAGGATGTCGAAAATGCCGTCGGGCCGGAGAAAAACTCTTTCTTAAAGGAGAAAGATGCCTTTCTCCTAAATGCGCCGTTATTAAAAGAAGCTATGCTCCTGGTGAGCGTGGTCAGTTTGTTAGAAGTAAATTAAGTGAGTATGGCCGCCAGCTTAGGGAAAAACAGAAAGCGAAACAGATTTACAATATCGACGAAACTCAATTTGCCGGATATTACAGAAAAGCAGATAAGATGGCCGGAAATACTGCTTTAAACTTAATGCGACTCTTAGAGATGAGACTAGATAATGCCATTTATAGATTAGGCTTAGCGAGTTCCCGAGCTTTTGCTCGCCAGTTAGTTGCTCACGGTCATTTCAAAGTAAATGATAGAAGAGTAACAATTCCGTCAAGGCAGTTGAAAATCGATGACTTGATCGTGCCCCAAAAGCCGTCTGAATTTAAAGATACAAAAATGGTTGGCATCTCTTGGATATCTGTTGAGAAAGACAAAGCTAAGATTGCCAAATTGCCAGAGAGAGATGAGATTGACACTTCAATTAATGAAAGTTTAATTATCGAGTTCTACTCCAGATAACATAAAAGGAGAATTATGGAGAAAATTGGTTTACCGGGAATTAAAGAAGAAAAAGTAGAGAAGAATCATTCTAAATTTATCATTGAGCCTCTTTTCCCAGGGTATGGCCCAACATTAGGCAACTCCCTGCGAAGAGTTCTTCTGTCCTCTATTACGGGTGCAGCAGCTACCTCTTTCAAGATTGAGGGTATTGCTCATGAATTTACTTCTATTCCTCATGCTCGAGAGGATGTTATTGAGGTAATGATGAATTTAAAATCTATTCATTTTAAATCACACTCTGACGAGCCTGTTGTTTTAGAGCTATCCAAAAAAGGCCCATCTGTTGTTACGGCTGGCGATTTTAAAGCAAATAGTAAAGTCGAAATTCTAAATCCCGATCAGGTCATTATTAATTTGGATACAAAAGCTGACTTTCATATGGAAGTGGTTGTTGAGCAGGATCGCGGTTTCCGACCGACTGAAATCGCCGCAGGCGAAAGAAAAGAAATCGGACGAATTGGTATTGATGCTTCTTTTTCTCCTGTTGAAAGAGTTGGAATTGCTGTTGAAAATACGCGTGTTGGCCAGATGACTAACTACGATAAGTTAACAGTTGATATTGTTACAAATAGCACCGTAGAGCCGCTTTATGCTCTAAGAGAAGCTTCAAAAATCATCGTTGATCACATGAATATTCTTATCGATGATCAAGAGTTTGAAACACAATACACCGAAAAAGTTGCGCCAGAATCACAAATAATGGATGAATCTTTCGGTGAAAGTGAAGCCGACGAGGACGATGATGCGGAATCTGAAGGCAAAGCAAAAGTCGAAGATTTGGGATTATCACAAAGAACAACCAATGCTCTTTTAAATGCCGGGGTAAAAACATTAGCTGGTCTTCGAAGATTAACTCCGTTGAAAATTGAGGAGATAAAGGGTCTTGGCAAAAAGGGGATTGAAGAAATAAATAACGTTTTAAACAGATAAAGCTATGCGAAAATTCGGTAGAAAAAAAGAAAACAGGGAACACTTACTAAGAAATTTAGCAACCTCTTTGGTATTATATGAAACGATTGATACCACAGAAGCTAAAGCCAAGGAAGTTAAAAAACTTTTAGATAAGGTCCTTTCCAGATCCAAACAAATGGATGAATTGACTGCTGTACGGTATCTTAAGAAAGTATTTTTCGATTACAATGCTGTGAAAAAAACTACTAAAGAACTTTTCAAAAGATATGCTGATAAAAATAGTGGTTTTATTAAATCTTATCACTTACAAGACAGATTGGGTGATGGATCTTCTATGATGCGATTAGAGTTGGTTGATAAAAAAGTATTTGTAGACCAGAAGCCAGTCAAGGAAGCTAAAAAAGATTCTTCTAAAGAGGAAGAAGGGGTGAAGGTTTCAGTCAAGGACAAGAAAGTAAAGGCAAAAAAGAATGAAAAGTAAAGAAATTATAAGAGATTGGCATCTGATTGATGCAAAAGGGAAAGTACTTGGCAGGCTCTCAACTTTAGCTGCTGATTTTCTGAGAGGCAAAGGGAAGGTCAATTTTGCTCCCAACGCTGATTTGGGTGATTATGTAGTTGTTGTTAATGCCAAAGGAATCAAACTCACCGGAAATAAATTAAATGAGAAAAAGTATTATTCCCATACCGGTTATCTTGGAAACTTAAAAACTAAAACTTTATCAGAACTCATGAAAGTTTCTCCAGAAGAAGTAATCAAGATGTCAGTTTCTGGAATGTTGCCAAAAAATAAGTTAAGCGCATTGTTCATGAATAGATTAAAAGTTTATCCGGAAGACGTTCATCCTCACCAAAATATTAAGTTTAAAACGGAAAACTAAATATGACACCAAAAGAAAAGGCTTCAACCAAATATTACAAAGGTGTAGGCAGAAGAAAAACTGCTATTGCCTCAGTTAGGCTGACCTCAAACAGTAAAGAAGTTTTGATTAATGGCAAGAAAGCAACCCTTTCAGATGATATTCTTTCTCCGCTTGTCGTGACGGGCAATGCAGATACTTTTGGTGTTTCTGCAAAAACTATTGGTGGCGGGAAAGAAAGCCAAAGAGAAGCAATTCGGTTAGGTATTGCCAGAGCACTAGTAAATTTTAACTCAGAGTTAAAGCCCTCTTTGAAAAAAGCAGATTTACTTACCAGAGATCCCAGAGAAAAGGAAAGAAAGAAACCAGGTCTCAAGCGTGCTCGTCGAGCTCCTCAATGGTCAAAACGTTAGTTGTATCTCTATAAAAGAAAATCCGCCCAGATCTGAGCGGATTTTCTTTAAATGAAATAGAAAATCAAGCAAGAATGTGCTAAAATAATAACAACATGACAGAAAGAATGCCCCAAGTAGACGAGCTGGTAAAGCAGGAAATCGCTAAGATAATTCTGCGTCTTTTTCCAGAGGAATTTATCACTGTCACACAGGTTCACGTAACTAAAGACTTGTCGTTTGCCAAGGTTTGGATAAGTTCTTTCAAAAATGTTGAATCAAGTGTTAAAAAGTGCGAGTCCAAAGCAAAAGAAATAAGGCAGGTTTTAGCTGGCAGAATCTCTTTACGCAAAGTGCCCTCCCTGCACTTTGTTCCTGACCAAACAGAAGAAAAGGCGGAAAATATTGACAGATTGTTAGATAAAATAAAAAAGGAACAGAATGTTGATTAAAAACCTTTTTTATCTTCTTTCAATTACTCTTTTTGCGATAGCCTCAACCATCTTAACAATTTTTAATTACAACCCATTTAAATCAGGGGTGGATGTTTTTATCTATTTTTATCTAGCGCTCTTCTTTGCCATAGGAGGAATTTTATCATTGATTATTTTCTGGATTAAATATTATATTACCTCTAACCAAACTGTTTATAATCAGTTTTGGCCATCTGTCCGGCAAGGCTTTTTGGTTTCATTGGCAATTATTATGCTTTTATTTTTTAAAGGCCTAAAGATTCTTGATTGGTGGATAGGTATTCCGATTGTGATTGTTTGTCTTTTATTTGAATTGTTCTTTCGAACAAAAAGGAGGATTTCATGAATGAAGAATGCATATCGCTTGAAAGTTTAAAGGGAGAAATATCGCCGGAGTCCAGAGAGACCATACTGTCGGAGATTCTTTCGTTTACCAAAAGTAATCCTCAGCAATTTACTGCGGAAAAAGAAAAAACAGGCATGGGTTACGCTGAAGCAACTGTGTTAACTCGTCAAGAATTCGATCGCTTAAGCCTGGAGAATTTACCTGATTATGTTGGCTCAATTGATGATTTTGTTTTGATTATCTATGGTCTCATTTACTCAGGCAAGATAACTGATTACTCAGCGGCAGTTGATTTCTATAAAAGGTTTGACAGAAATGAATTTACCGAAGGAGGGCAGGCGTTAATTGATAATCTATTAACGGCGTTAATGCCTTTTTATATGGAATACAACAAAGAAGACTTAATAGCAGAATATAAACATTATATTACGGAAGGAAGTACGGTAAAAAATGAATAAGGGCAACTTGCATCCAATTACTCAATATATCAGACAGATGGTCAAGGTTTTTGAATCTTTAGGTTTTGATGTTTATGAAGGGCCCGAGGTTGATAACGAATGGTACAACTTTGATGCTTTAAATATGCCAAAATCCCATCCGGCCAGAGATATGCAGGACACCTTCTTTCTCACGGATAAAAGATTGCTTAGAACACAAACATCCAATTGCCAAGTTCGGTATGCAGAAAACAAAAAGCCGCCGATTAAAGTAGTAGTGCCAGGAATATGTTACCGCAATGAATCAACTGATGCTCGGCATGAAACAACCTTTATGCAAATTGAGGGTTTATATATTGATAAGGGCGTTAACATCGGCCATCTTTTCTGGACGCTGGAAACTTTTTTTAAAAAATTTCTAGGAGAAGAGACCGAAATAAGATTTCGTCCCAGTTATTTTCCTTTTACAGAACCAAGCTTTGAATTCGAAGTTAAGTTTGGTGGCAAATGGTTTGAGTTAGGCGGGGCCGGTATGGTTCACCCTAAAGTGTTAACAAATATGAACATTAACCCAGAAGAATATTCCGGTTTCGCTTTTGGCCCCGGAATTGAGCGGCCGATCATGGTTAAGTATGGTATAAATGATATTAGGCTTTTCCGATCTGGTGACCTAAGGTTTTTAAAACAATTCTAAGTAGCCAAACTATATAGAATTACGAATTTAACAAATTTACAAATAGCGAAATTAAACTCAAATTACTATGAAGATTTTAAAAAGTTGGTTAAAAGATTATGTCGATATAAAAGTAAGCAACCAAGAATTGGCTGACAAGCTAAGTTTGGCCGGAAATTCAGTCGAGTCTTTCGAGGAAAATCTGGATAAAAACGTTGTAATTGCAGAAATCAAAGAAGTTCTACCTCACCCCAATGCTGATCGGCTGCAGATTGCCAAAGTTTTTGATGGAAAAAATACTTTAACAATTGTTTGTGGAGCCAAAAATATTGCAGCTGGCCAGAAAGTACCGTTGGCCAAAGTCGGGGCAATGCTGCCTGGCAATTTTGAAATCAAGCGAGCGAAAATTAGAGATATCGAGTCAGAAGGAATGCTTTGTGCTTCTGATGAATTAGGGTTAGGGGAAGATCATAGTGGTATTATCATTTTGCCCAATGATTCAAAAGTCGGCGAACCGTTGAACTCTATAATTGAAAGCGATGCAGTTATTGATATTGAAGTTACACCGAATCGTGGTGATACGCTATCACACCTTGGTATTGCGAGGGAGGTCTCTGTAATAACTGGCGCGGAATTAAAAAAAATCAAGTTGGGTAAATTAAACCAAAGTGTTAATGATAAAATAAAGACAATTGAAATAACGAACAAGGAAAAATGCTTTCGTTATTTTGGGATTGAAATTAGGGGGGTTAAGATTGCTCCTTCTCCTGATTGGTTAAAACAGCGTCTAGAAGCGGTTGGGCTAAAATCAATTAATAATGTTGTAGACGTTACGAATTATGTAATGATGGATCTCGGGCAGCCGTTGCATGCTTTTGATCTGAAAAAGCTGGAAGGCGATAAAATTTTAATTAGAAACGCTGAGCCAAATGAAAATATAGTTACAATCGATAATGAAAAAAGAGCTCTTAACCCGGCTGATTTGGTTATAGCTGATGAATCAAAAGCAGTAGCTTTGGCGGGGATCATGGGAGGAATTAATTCCGAAATTGATGAGAATACTTGCGATGTCTTTTTGGAAGCCGCAGAGTTTGAGCCAGTTACAGTCAGAAAAACAGCTAATCGTTTAGGAATACTAAGTGAAGCGAAATATCGCTTTGAAAGAGGTATAGATTCGGGCTTGGTATCGAGTGCTCTTTACAAGGCAGCGATAATGATTGAGGAGTTGGCTGGCGGCGAGCTCGGTAAAGTTATTTCTGATGATACACCCCTAATCAAAATAGAGTTTAAGTTCGATCACGACCAAATAGCAAGTTATTTGAATTTGCCTCTCAAATCGGAGCATATTGATAAAATACTTCGAGGGTTGGGATTTGTAATCAACGAGGACGTTTGTTTTGTTCCTTCGTGGCGTCACGATGTATCAATCTGGTACGATCTAGCCGAAGAAGTCGGAAGAATTTACGGCTATAATAATATTCCTCGAGATGAAGTCAGGAAAGATAGTAAGCCGCCAAAATCAAGGTATTACTACAAAGAATACCTAAAAGACCAATTGGTAGGTTTGGGTTTGGTGGAAGTTATGAATTATTCATTTTTATCTGAAACAGATTTAATAGCTGCCCAGATTAATGCCACAGATCTGCTAGAAGTGGCAAACCCTGTTCAGCCAGAGAATAAATACTTAAGAAAGTCGCTCGTCCCTGGTCTGCTTAAAGCAGTCGCCAAGAATCCGACTTTTGATGTGGTCGGCATCTTTGAAATTGCCAATGTCTTTTCCAAAGAGGGTGAAAACACGATGTTGGGGATAGCTGTTTCTGGGAAGAATGCCAAAGATATCTTTGAACAAACTTGCTCAAAAATTGAACAGATTTCCACAATTAAGAAAGAAGAGTTGGCGATTATTGAACATTCCAGGGAGGAGCTTAACAGGTTCAAAATAAAGAAGCCTGTAACTTATACATTCGAGGTTAACCTTGATAGTTTAATAGCCAACAGCAAGTTGCAAGAAAATCAACTTGAGCTGACTATATCTGACAAAAAGATTCATTATCGTCCGATTTCTAAATTTCCCCCGGTAACCAGAGATCTTGCCTTTGTATTGGATAAAAATATTGCTGCAGAAGATGTAATTGAAACGATTTATCAGCTTTCAGACCTGATCAATCGAGTCGAATTATTCGATGAATTTGTTTCTGATAAATTTGGCCAAGGTAATAAAAATTTGGCTTTTCATCTTTATTTATCTCATGCAGACAGGACATTAACGGATCAAGAAGCTAATGTTGTAATTAAAGATATTATTGAATCAATCGAACAAAAATATAAGGCTAAGTTAAGGAGTTAAATGAAAAGAATATTAGTTAAGGAGACAACCTCGGAAGTTGGTCACGAGGTAAAAGTCTCAGGATGGGTTCAAACTCGACGAGATCATGGCAAAATTATTTTTATTGATCTAAGAGATTTTACCGGTCTCTTACAGGTTGTTTTTGTGCCGGGTTCGGAAGCATACGAAAAGGTCAAAGCGGTGAGATCCGAATGGGTTATTTCGGTAACCGGCAAAATCAACGCTCGTCCTGAGAAAATGATTAACCAAAATATGGTTACTGGTACAGTCGAAATGGAAGCTATTGATCTTGAAGTGTTAAATGAATCGAAAACTCCACCATTTGAGATCGACAAAAATACTAAAGGCGTTGATGAAGAACTAAGATTGAAATATCGTTACCTTGATTTGCGTAGTGAAAGAATGGCCAATAATATTACCTTACGCCACAATATCGTTAGGTTTATCCGAGAATATCTTTGGGCCAAGGACTTTCGTGAAATCGAAACGCCATATCTCACAAAATCAACTCCAGAGGGTGCAAGAGAATTCATTGTCCCGTCTCGGCTCTATCCGGGAGAGTTTTATGTTCTGCCGCAAAGTCCCCAACAGTTTAAGCAGCTATTGATGGTTGGGGGAATCGGCCGTTATTTTCAAATTGCTCGTTGCTTTAGAGATGAAGACCAAAGAGGCGATCGGCAACCCGAGTTTACACAACTTGATCTGGAGATGAGTTTTGTGGATCGCGAGGATATTCTACAGCTTTGGGAGGGATTGATTGTTGAACTTGTTAAAAAAGTAACACCAGAAAAAAGGATAACCAAAACTCCCTTTCCGCGATTATCCTATAAGGAAGCAATCGAGAAGTACCATACAGACAAACCGGATTTAAGAGAGAACAAAGAAGATAAAAACGAATTGGCTTTTTGTTGGATTATTGATGTTCCACTTTTCTTTTATTCTGAAAGCGAGAAGAAACTGGTTTCTGGTCATCATCCTTTTACTGCGCCAAATCCTGAAGATCTAGGAAAGATCGACACAAAACCCGAGGAAGTTCGTTCCCTTTCTTATGATTGTGTCCTAAATGGTTTCGAAATAGCTGGCGGGTCCATTAGAATTCACAAAAAAGAATTACAGGATAAAGTCTTTAATTTACTTGGTGTTTCTGAAGAAGAAAAGAAGCGCCGTTTTGGACATATGCTTCGAGCCTTTGAATATGGCGCTCCTCCTCATGGCGGAATAGCGCCAGGCATCGACCGAATTGCCACCATTCTTGCAGGAGAAGATGTTATTCGAGAAGTGATGGCGTTTCCGAAAACCGGTGATGCCAGAGATCCTTTGATGGGCGCACCGTCACCGGTAACAGAACAACAATTAAAAGATGTTCATATTCGGCTTGCGAAGGAGGCCGAAGGCCGGGAACTTCATACCAAAGAAACGATAGTCGGAGATTAGAGTTAATGTTGATTAGGCTGAATAAATTTTTAGCAGAGTCGGGATGTTGCTCAAGACGCAAGGCGGATGAATATATTGAGGCTGGCGATGTTTCTGTTAATGGGAAAGTGGTAAAAGAGCTCGGTATAAAGGTTAATCAAGAGAGCGACGAGATAAGGTTTAGGGGGAAGATTGTTAAACCTAATTCTAATTTTGTTTACTACGCTCTTTATAAACCAAGCGGTGTCGTTTCAACTGTCTCTGATGAACTGGGTCGGAAAAGTGTCGTCGACTTAGTTCCGAATGAGCCAAGAGTCTATCCGGTAGGTAGGCTTGACGCCGATTCAGAGGGCTTGATAATCCTGACTAATGACGGGGATCTGACGCTAAAGCTGACTCATCCAAGTTTCGAGCACGAGAAAGAATACGAGGTACTAGTTAAGAGTAGGGAGTCAAGTGTAAGGGGTAATGAAATTGTTAACAAATTCACCGAAGGAATTTTAGTAGATAAAACTGTCATGAAAGCAAATCGGGTAAAAGTAAGTATTAATTCCCTAACCCCTAAACTCTTAACGCTATACTTGGTTCTTCACACTGGTTACAATCGACAGATCAGGAAAATGTGTGATAAAATAGGGCTTACAGTTAAAAGGTTGTTAAGGGTAAGATTAGGAAAACTTGAGCTTAAATCGCTAGATTTATCACCTGGCGAGTACAAATTAGTCAAGAAGGAAGATATTATATGATCCTCAAATCCTTAATTCTTGGTTCGATAATTTTTAATCTATTCGGGCTCAATGGATTAGTTGATAAGTTTGATCAGGCAGCTATTCGGCAGGAAGTTAACCCAACAAATACGGTTGCCGCATCTTTAAATGATTTAATTCTTCCTGAAATTGCCGATCGACCCAAAATTGTTTTTGGATCAACGACTCCTCAAATTTATGCAAAAAGATATCTTCTGACTGATTTAGAGTCCGGAGCTATTTTAGCTAAAGAAAATTATAAGCAAAGGGTCCCGATCGCTTCAACAACAAAGATAATGTCCGCAATTATTGTATTGGAGAATTATAATTTGGATGATATAGTCACTCTTTCCAATACTGCCGTTAATCAACTAAGCGAAAAAATCGGCCTCAGGACAAACGAGAAGATAACCGTCAGAAATCTGTTAAAATCTATGCTGATAGTTTCTTCAAACGGTTCGGCTTACGCTCTGGCTGAACATATGAATACAAACGGAGAAAATGGCACAGGCTTATTCGTCGAAAAGATGAACGAGAAAGCTAAAGCACTTGGTCTTGCTGATACTGACTATCACGACCCCGCCGGATTGGATACAACGGGTTATTCCTCGGCTTATGATCTTTATCTTGCCACAAAGTATGCAATGGAGAATCCTGTTTTTGCTGACATTGTTAGAACTAGCGAAACTACAATCTTTGATGTCAGTGGTAAGATTTCACATAAATTACAAAACTCTAATCGTCTGATTAGCGAGTGGAATTATCCTGGTGCTATTGGTGTTAAAACAGGTTATATGGAAGAGGCTGGTCATACCCTTGTTGCTGCTGCTAAAAGGGATGGTCATACGTTAATTGCCATAATTTTATTTACCAATGCTGATACTCCGACCGCTTCTGCCGAAGAAGCTAGACGACTTCTTGATTGGGGTTGGACGAATGTTAGATGGGAATAAAGATAGTTTAGTGTATAGAGTATAGCGTATAGTGTAAAAATGACCCTAAATTCTAAACCCTAAACCCTAAACCCT
>Ga0172370_10000063_pt1 | contig 130375 bp, 108 predicted proteins | sample LakKiv5m_FD_114538 | JGI IMG/M metagenome (GOLD analysis project Ga0172370, IMG submission 114538) | Freshwater microbial communities from Kabuno Bay, South-Kivu, Congo - kab_022012_11.5m | ecosystem: Environmental > Aquatic > Freshwater > Lake | place: Democratic Republic of the Congo...
AATAATTTGAATAATTGAATAATTTTTTGCATTTTAGAACTTGATATTTAAAGGATATTTATTGGGTTCTTGATATCCTTCAAGAAATGATTAAATAATTGAATTTTTAGAACCCACCTTAATTATTTGTCCAAAATATTGGGGGAACTCCATTATTGTTAGAGTTAATTATACAATTCGAAAAAGGAGATAAATTTAAATGAAAAAATTTTCTACCAATATCCAGTAAGACATTCTTACTGTTTTTATATTTTTCTAAGCGAATGGCTGAAAGATATTTTGAGTCAGTACAAAGTATGATCTGGAAATTACTATTAGTTATTATCATTGTATCAATGATATTTAATGTATAACTTACGCATCCTTTGCATCCATCTAAATCAACAATAATAAATATTTTTCTTTCAACTGGAATATTGAGTTTAAAATTATCATACAAATATTTTTGAAAAATGCTAGTTTGATCTTCCGATAAATTGCAAGATAAAAAGGTAATGAATAAATAAATTATATAGTAAATAATGTTTTTATATTTCATGCTTTAATTTAAATAAAGAAAAACAAAAATAATAGCGATTGCCTTGATGAGTTTTCCTATTTTTTAATAATAAAATGCCTTTTTTTGTAATAAAAATATAAGAATAATATTTTTGTTTAGGTATAAATAATTCATTTAGTAATTTGAAATTATCATTCATAATAATTATTGACCAAGGGTTATCCCCGACATCATTTGGAAGATTATTTTCATCTTTTAAATTTTGCTTGTGATTCGCAATACGATAATAAAGATTATTATATCTATCGTAATATATTCCGCCATATCTGGGATTTTTAATCTGGAATTGAATGTTATAATTCAAATTTGAACTTTGTGATTTATCCGATTCTTCAAATTTATTTAAATATTTGCTTTTCACAGCAAGAGTTTTTATGAGCTTATCGTTTTTATAAATACAGATGAAATGACACACTTCAAATGAACAAATTATTAAACCATTTGGGGATAAAGCATAGCTTGGGGAATAAAAACCGTAATCAATATTTTGAAGGTAATTAATTGGGAAAAAAACTGATTTATTACAAGATTTTATCTCATTATTTTCAATATTTATTATAAGTAATTTAGGGTGTTTTAAGAATTTCTCGACTTCAAGATTTGCTCCAATATTAATATAAAATTTATTTAATCGAAAAATAAAAGGTGCCTCGATTGTTGACCAGCAAGAATATGCTACTTTATTACTCATAAAACTGTTAAAATTAAACATGCGAGTTAATTTTCCCATTCTATTAAATAACCCAATTTCATTATTTTTTTTATTCAAAATAAAAATTGAATCAAAATTATTAATAAAAAAACCATCAATTCTTTGAAATATATTAATTCTATAACTAAAAGCAAACATCCCATCGTCCAATGAATAGAAATCTAAAGTTTTGAGTAAATCGTTATTCCACACAAAATATTCTTTATTAGTTTTATTATCATAATAAATGTTGCAATAGAATTGTACCCAATCTGTAGAATCTCTTGCTCTGATATTAATATCATTAATTAGTCTTAAACTAAATTCTTTAGCATCTTTGGTGCATGAGAACAGAAAGAGTGCACTTACTATTGCAATTATATGCTTTATTATCCGATAACACATTTTTTTAATAATATTCAGAATAATCTGGCGATGAATTTGTGTCATTGACAAAAATGATATAATAATTAACACTACTGTCAGTTGTTTGAATTCTTCTTAAGGTTGTAACATTATCCCTTAAATCACTTAAAGCCGGACCGACAAATCCAGGGAATAATATTTCATAATTTTCAATATTTGCTTCATCAAAATATTGATATACGATATTGTTAATAATATCATATGATAAAATATCATCCTCTATCTTTTTTCTTGGTGCAGTCACGACTGTTTCAGGAAAACAATCTCTTTTTGGTGCTTCGCAATGAGCAATCATAGGTATTTGGGCTTTATAATATTTTTGTGTTGGTCCAGATAATACACCTGTGTTATCTGGTTTATTTTTATAATTATTGCTTGATACCTTTGATGGTTCCTGATTACACGATAACATTAAAATAATTGCTAACATTAATGTAATAATAAATGTTTTCATATTAAAATTCCTTAAATTTGTAATACTTTGTTAGTTTTTGTGAAAAATAAGCTATATATAAACAATATAGCAAGTTCGAATGAGCAAGGACTAATTGTTCGATGGGCTGGTGGTTTACTCCATTAGCCCTTGTTTTCACCAAGGATTAAAATGAGTTTTAATTTCAATAATGCCTCCTTTCCGGAAATTTAAAAAGTAAAATTTTACAAAAAATAATTTATCTTATTCTTCCCTAAAACAGACTGATGACAGATGACTGATGACTGATGACAGATGACTGATGACAGATGACTGATGACTGATGAATACCTCTACAATCTACATCTACATCTACATCTACATCTACATCTATTTAACCTTCTAATACAAAAATAATAAAAAATATTTAAATAAAAAAAATATTTTATTTAACAATTGAAAAAATTGAAACTTTTTTGCCGATTTTATTTTTTAAAGTCAGAATATACACTCCTGACTTTAAATTCTGAATTGGTAAATTAATTTGGTTATCAAATATTTCAGGATTTTCAATTTTTAAACATTCTTCACCTAAAACATTGTAGATTCTTATTGTGCAATTTATTGCAATCAAATCGCCAAAAGAAATATTTAAGAAATCATGAGCGGGATTTGGGAAAACGCTAATTTGTTTTTCATCTTTACGCTCGTCAATTTTAGTGCTTGTTATGGTTGGGAAAATTACTTTTGATGAATACTCCTCATTGCAATAAACAAGATTTGTAGCGATTAATGTATCACCGGCAACATACATTTCACCACCTGTATTTGGATTTATATCGAACATCGGATAGTTGGAAGATGTAATGTTAATCCTCAACTTGTGCCCTTCAATAAAAGTAATTGCAAGTTCTTCGAGCTCAACTGTGATTTTGTATATTGAATCAGCTTCGAGAAACTTTTCTGTTTCGAGAGCATCTCTGAACCTTGCTCTTTTTATTCCCTGAGTCAGGATATATGACTTGCCGTCAGGATAGACATCACAAAGACGAACTGAAAAATCAGTGTCCTTTCTATTGGTTTTGATAAATAGTTCAATTTTAATTTTACCTGTTATTTGAATTGGTTTCTCCAAAATATCAGTTGAGTAAATCAATATATCACTTCTGCTTTCGACAGTATCTCTAATGTCATAAGGTCCAACCGGTGTCTTATTTTCTCCTGAAAATACATCATCGGGATTAAACCTTGAACCACCAATAGTAGGTGAAGGGTCCTTAGGATTATATATAATTGTATCAGGAGGGTTAGCAAACGGAGGCATTATCGGTGGTGGTGGATTTTCTCTTAAAGTCTTATCTTTCCACAAATACAAAGTATCGAAACTTGAAGCAACCGAATACCAGTCGTCTGCTGTTTTCCAGACATTTTCACCAATTTGAAAATAACTTATTACGGGCTTTGAATCCCAACCGTTTTCAATTCCTCTTAAGTAAAAATCAAAAAAAACTTTTGACATATTTTGAGGAATGTTAACTGCCTCAGGAAATTCGAGTTCTCCCTGTTTGCTGATGCCCAGCCCTGAATGTGTCCAAGGTCCCATTAAGAACCTGTGATTATTTCTAACTGATGTATTGCTTTTGTTACGGATATCATGAAAAGCCCGAATGCAATCCGAAGGATAATGGTCAAACCAGCCACTGCATATAAACATCGGCACCTCAAATTCTTCGGGATAATCATTTTGATTTTCGAGCAGCTTCCAGAAATTATTATAAATCGGATTATTTGTTATTGTTTCTACTGTTATAAATCCAAGCTTTTCTAATTGCTCAGTATGTTCGCGACGAAGGTCCCCGCCATAAAAATAATCGGTGTATTTTGTTTTGTAATCCTTTACAAAAGGAGCACAGCAGACCAGATGCGGAGGATGTTGTTTTGCAGTTTGGAACTGAATCATACCTAAGGCGGATGAACCTGAAGTTCCGATTTTTCCATCTGACCATTTTTGCTGAGCAATCCATTCGACAATATCATAACCGTCGAGACCTCTGTCATATTGCAGTTTTGCAGCAGATTTGTTTGCATAAAAACCTCTCCAGTCAACTATAACAAAATTATAATTTACAATATCAAATAGAGCTGTTGATGATAGTTGCTCTGGAGGTAATAGAACCAAAGTTCTATATAAAGTTTTATTATATGGAGTCTGAATAAGAATACTGGGTTTGGCAGTACTGGTATCTGTCGTATAAAAATCAGCTTTTAACAATTTCCCATCTCTGACAGGTATTTCAATTTCATGCCAAATTTCAGAGATGCTAATTTGAAAGTTAATTATAAATAATAATAAAATGATTCTTTTCATAATTTACTCTTTTCTTTCGGGTGAACTCATGACCCGTGCAACGATATTTAAAGATGGAGAATGTTCAAATATCAATTTTAACAAAACCATCAAAGGTACAGAAAGAACCATACCGGGGATTCCCCAGATGTATCCCCAAAATACCAAACCAAAAATAACTGTTATTGTGTTCAGTTTCAATCTGTCACCCATGATTTTCGGTTCAATAAAATTACCTATTGAGAATTGAACTGCTATCATAATCACTAATAGTATTAATGGTATCTGGAAATTATCATACTGAATGACAGCCATTAACACCGGAGGAATGGTCGAAATAATCGAACCGATTGAAGGAATAAAGTTTAAAGTAAATGTAAAAAACCCCCAAAACATTGCAAACTTTATTCCGAAAATCGTACAAATAACAAAGACCAACAAACCGGTTGTCAAGCTAATAAAAAATTTTGTTATAATATATTTTAATATTGATTCCTGCATTTTTTCGACAGATTGAATCAGACTTTCTCTTTTTTCTGCAGCAACAAAATTCAGATACTTTTCAAAATTTGCCATACCTGCGACCAATACGACAAAATATAATGAGAACATGAAAAAAGAACTTGTAAATGTGCCTATTGTTGTAGCAATTCCTCCCGTAGTAGTTAACCAGTTAGCATTAATATTTTTGTTTATTTCCTCAAAGATATTTACCGAAGAAACTTGAATTCCAACTGAAGTATTAATCCAATTGATTAAATCATTCGCTCTAATTTCCAATCTGTTGAACAGAAATTGCTGCTGTTCTCCAATTTGCCCAATTGTGCCGATGATAATATTTAATATTACGAAAAAAATGGCAAGTGTGATTAAAATTGTTATTGGCATAATAAACCAATTCGGGATCTTACTTCTCGATAGCTTCATTGTCAGAGGCTGGAACAATGCTGCAAAGAGAACAGCCAATACTAAAGGGACAAGTATCGAAGAAAGAGCGGACATAATATATAAAATCATTACAACAAAAATGATAATGATAATTGTTTTAATAGTATTATCCATAATCTAAACCAATTTGACAAGAAAAATTATTACCTAAATTAAAAAAATATTTAATAAGAAAGTAATATTTTAATAAAAAAAGGATTTGTTTAATTATTTTAATGTATTATCTTTGCTTTGTTATCAAATTGCTGAGTCTTAAAGACTTTAAATTTTGATGTTATTTTGTTCCATATTAATTGTGCAATTATCAATAAATAAACTAATTCAAAAGGCATTGCCTTAATTTATAAACTAATAAAGGAGAGTTTTATGTGGAAAAAAATCATTATAGCATGGATTCTGGTATTTCTGGCAATCGGAATACTGGATTGGATAACTAACTCACTGATTCTAATGGGAGTTTATGAAGAATGTAAACAACTTTGGAGACCCATGGAAGAAATGAAATGGTGGGTTGGATATATGGCTATTGCCATAAGCTCATTTTGTTTTGTTTTTTTATATTCAAAGTTAATCAACCCCAAAAATCTTAAAAGCTCTTTACTTTACGGATTGTTTTGGGGTATTGCAATCGGTGCCGGAATGGGGTATGGTTCTTATGCCTACATGCCGCTTCCTTACGCATTAGCTGCAGGTTGGTTTTGGAGTTCAGTAGTTAATATGACAGTTGGCGGCTTGGTTGCTGGATTAATCATCAAGGACCGGCAGACTTAATGTTAATAATTACTAAATAAATGAAAACCTCAGAGATATGATATTTCTGAGGTTTTTTTTATGGTGAATAATTAATTTTTGTTTTCTACTTTTTTTCGAATTCTTTAACACTTGGGATAATTCGTAATTCGACCCTTCTATTCTTCAACCTCCCGGCTTCAGTTTTATTGGAAGCGAAAGGTTCAGTCGAACCTTTTCCGTTAGCCATTATTCTTAACTCATTTATTCCCTTTGATTTCAGAAAAGAAGCAACTCTTTCAGCCCTTTCTGTAGAACGCTGCTGGTTTTCTTCAAAAGTTCCCATGTCATCAGAATGTCCGATTATACGAATTATTGACTTAGGATTTTTCTTTAGATACTTGACTATTGCCGGTAATAAAGTCTTTAAAGAATCAGGGATTTCAACAGATGCTGATGATTTGTATGAAAAAACCATATCATAGTTTTCATAAATTATTATTTCTTCCTTCTGTTTTTTAACAGTATAAACTTTTGTTTGCTTCTCAACCTGAGCTAATAAAATTAAAGTAGAGAAAAAGCAAAATGCAATTAACATCAAATATTTCATAAATCTCCTTTCAATTGATAAAACTTTTATTGATAAATTTTATTATTATTTTCTTTCTACTAATACAGGTTATCTATAACTGTTCTGCCATTCTCCAAATTGTTTGGCAAGGAAAATAGTTGTGATACAGCGATTCACCGAGGACGACTGAATCTATGCCGAATTTTATATACTCATTCAGAATCCATAAATCTTCTGCATTTTTAATTCCATTATACAAGGTTACTTTTAATTTTGAACTCCCGGACAATTCGCTTATAAATTCCAAATCATAACTTTTATTTTCCATTAAAAATGTATTGTCTTTGTATAAAACTCTCTGTAATCCTATCTCATTCAGTTGGTACATATAGTTCTTAATATCAATATCAAAGGATTTCCGACTTACAATTTTTGTTCCTTTAACTTCTAATCTTGCACAAATGCGATAGGGAGAATATTCCTTAACTAATTTGCCTATTTCATTTGAATTAAAATCACTTAACAAACATAGAAAAATCCTGAAAACACCATTGTTGAGAAGATAATCGCATTGGGAAATCTCACTAAAATTTGCGGAAACCTGAATTGGAATATCTACTACCTTTGTTAGTTGAATGATTTGATTCAAATTATCTTCACTGATTTTTTCATCTTCAATGGTTACATGTATTGATTTTGCATTTTCGGTTCTTAATAAACAACAAAGTTGTGAAGGGTCTTCGGACAAAAGTGAATATTGTTCGTTAGTATTATTTTCACCTTTAATGCAAAGGATACATCTATCTCCAAATAATCTTATTTCCGGAATAACGAGAACCATATTAATCCCATATTTAAATCATTGCATACTTTAATGATAATTTAATTAGCAGTTCAGCGGTTAATTCCTTAGAACCAATTTCGTCAAATGCTTTTCGAATAGCTTTATCGGCTACAATTCTTGAATAGCCAAGTGTCGTTAGAGCAGAAAGAGCTTCCTGCTTTATCAGATTTTGTTCATAACCGGCTGCTGAAGCATCATATTCACCTAATTTATCTATTTTATCTTTCAATTCAAGCAATAATCTTTCGGCAGTTTTTTTGCCAACTCCTGGTAGCTTTTGTAAAGCATGCAAATTTCCCTGAAGAATAATGTGCTGTAGTTCATTAACCGATACTGAAGATAAAATGCCAAGTGCAGACTTTGGACCAATTCCGGAAATCGATATCAAGACTTTGAATGCCTCTCTTTCGGCTTTATTCCAAAATCCATATAGAGTAATCGAATCTTCTCTTGGGATTAATAAAGTAAAAATCATTATTTCATTCCCGACATCAGGTAATTGCTGTGAAGTATTCAGCGATGTTATGACCTGATATCCTACTCCATTACAATCAATAACTGTTTCGGTCGCAGACTTTGATACTATTTTTCCTTTTAATTGTGCTATCATTTTTTTTTAGTTAAAAGCTAAAAGCTGAAAGCTAAAAGCTATAAGTTTTTTAAATTAATTATTAATTATTTTTGCGAAAATCCGCTTCTGCCCTATTTTAAGTTCAAGAAAATAAACACCTGTGGGATAATTGCTCAAATTAATCTTTATTAAATTCTCAGAATCTTTATTAATATTAACTGTCTTTTCGATTAATGAAGCTCCAAGCAAATTGGAAATTGAAATTTTAGCATTAAAATCAGAATAATCATTAATAACCAAGTTAAACTCATCTGAACTTGGGTTTGGAAAAATTTTTAAAATTTCTGAGCAATTGAAATCTTCTACATTAACAATAGCATCAAAACCATCAGACATCGCCTTACATCCGTTTTTATCAGTAATTTCAACTTTATAGACACCATCAACTTTTATTAAATAATCCCTTTCCTTTGCTCCTGCAATAGCAGTATCGTTTAAAAACCACTTATAAGCTGATGGCTGAATTTCACCGATTGTTGCAGTTAACAAATTCCCATTTTGAACTATCAAAGGTATTGGTGGGTCAGGCAGTTCAGAGAAGTAAATTTCTTCGGACATTCTTTCACAGCCATTGTTAGCTTTTCCTTTAACCCAATAAATACCCGGTTGTGAAATCGTTATACTCCTTCCGGATTGCCCTGTTGACCATGTATATTCAGTAAACCCAAGTGAAGCATTAACCTTAACACTGTCATTTTTACAATATCCCGGTTCTCCCGGATAACCCATTACCTTCATTTCAGGTACTTGTTTAAAATTGAGTATAACTCCCTTAGAATTAGCAAAACATCCATCATCCCCAAAAACTCTGACCGAATACGCACCGCTTTTCGTTGCATTGATTATTCTTGTAGTATCACCGTTAGACCACAGGTAACGGGAGTATCCTTCTTCAGCTTCAATGATAACAGTATCCCCCTGACACAAATCAGATTTTCCTTTAGAAATGATATTTGGTTGAGCCATATTGCAATCCAGCAACGGTGCTTCCCATATTCCTCTGCCATAAGTAGCTGCCCGAAGTTTTTTTGTAGGTTCAAATATTTCCAATTCATTAATTATCAGATTTGGCATTCCTTCACCGTAAAATTCCCAAAATGCTGAATTATAATCGGAGTAAAACACACCTATGTCAGTACCTATGTATAATCTGTCAGGTGAGACTTTTTGATAGATTATGCAGTTCACAGGAACATTGGGCAAATTCCCAGAAATATTTGTTATAACTGTGTCATTAAATTCCAAGACTTTATGACCATCGTTGAAATCTCCGAATGTCAGCCAATACCTGTAAGGATTATTTGGGTCAACTGTCATGTTGGTAATTACTCTCGATGATAAATACTTTTCATTCCAGCTCTGACCTGCATCAGTTGACATATACAGATTATAATAAGTAGCCGCATAAATTATATTTGTGTTGCTCGGAGCAATAGCCATTGAACGAAACACTTGTCCGTCGATATTACTGACTTTTTTCCATGTATCCTTCCTTCCCCCATCTGATGATTTGTAAATATTTTGAAAACCAATGTACATGACATTCGGATTGCTTTCATCTATTACAAAAGGTGTAACCCACCCGGCTTGTTCACCCACATTTGAAGCAACCAATGACTCCCTGAAAGAGCTTCCTGAATTAGTTGAGTAATGCAAAGAGCCATAATAATAAGTCATAAACATTTTTTTATTATCAGTCGGATGAATTGCACATTCCATTCCGTCACCTGCTCGCAAATGAACCCAACCGGTATCATTTCTCATGTTTGTACCATTATCCTGACATCCCCCGATAATTAAATTCTCATTTGTTTTTGATAGACCTATTCGATAATATTGTGTAATCGACATACCATCTGTAATATCGTTCCATGAAGTCCCGTTGTTTGTCGTATAATGCAAACCACCATCATTTGTAGCGAATAAGCTGGTTGTTCCGGGTTTGAAGTTCAAGTCGTGTTGGTCGGCATGCAGGAAAGGTTGGGTTTGCGAATCCACCCAAGATGTGATTCGGTTGAAACTGTAACCACCGTCTTCACTTTTCCAAATATTTATTCCACCAACATAGATAATGTTCTCATTTGTTGGGTTAACAGCTATACAAAGGTCATAATTACCCTGTCCTTCGAGTGAGTCGCTACCATTTCCATTATATCTACCCAAAATATTTGGAGATATTGTATAATCATTTATAAGTACCCAGCTTGCTCCACGGTCAACGGAAATATGAAGTGAATGGAAACTGGTATAGCCAACTCTTGTAGCTACAGCCCAAACATAATCCGGATTGCTCGTACTGACAGTGATGGCTATTCTACTTGCTCCCGAAACAGTTTGTGTAGCTCCCCATGTATTACCATTGTCTGTTGACCTGTAAAAAGTTGCCTGACCACCATAGGAAAATGTAGTAGCATTAATGATATTCGGGTCGTCGAGCATAAATTCCATATCCTTTATGTAAAGGTTTGCAAGTTTGGTTTCCCATGTTTTACCTCCATCAGTAGATTTTAACACACCTAAACTCGTGCCTACTATAATAATATTATAATTTTCCGGATGAACAAGAACTCTGCTGATTACAAATTTATCTGATAAGAATTTTGAAAGATTTGTCGGCTCCCACATCAAGCCGCCATAGTATGATTTAATTAAACCTACACTATAGAAATTATCGCCTGTCCCGTATGTTCCGTTATCGTCACCAGTTGCTACATAAATAACCCCAGGACTTTTTGGATAAATTGCAATGTCAGAAACTCCTTGTGATAAAAAGTTTGTAAACGGAAATCCGGTCCATGTCAAACCCATGTCTGATGATCTCCAAACACCACCTGTTGCTGTTCCTGCCCAAAGAACATTTTGATTCTCAGGGTCAAACCTAACTACATTAACTCTTCCGAGACCTTGTTTTCTTGTATCATTATATTTACTCGGGACATTTATAGGTCCCAGTAATTGCCATTTTTGACTAAGGGATTTTTCGTTCTTTATATTTAAACCTGTCAGATAATTTTCCCATTCGTTTAATATATCATTTGCCCTTGGAAAGCTGCCATCTGGCATAAGACGTGTTTCCCAAAAATGCTCCCAACGTTTGTATTGTTTCCAACCTGCATGATTTTTGATACCTTCGGGTGTTTCCATTTCCAAGTTTTTCCAGTGAGCATTGTAAATTTCCTTGATTTCATTAAATTTTGGATTTTTCAATTCTTCAATTTTTCGCAGGTTGCCTTCATGGATAATATTATCCTTTGACTCCAAAGAATCTGCAAAAAAAATAATAAAAATGTAACTAACCACTAAAGTAAATCTTATATTCATTATAAAGTCCAACAAAATGTAAATAAACAAAATATAAATTTAATAAAGTAAAATTGAATAATATATTGTATAATAGAAAAAAACGATATTCTTTCTCGTATCTATTGTATTTTCTTTATCCCAATAACATTTTCATGATTTATCGAACGGTTAATGTTATATAAAGAACTTTTATATATATAATAATCTTACCCTTTTTCCGTAATTGGAACTATTAATGTCTAATAATCAAGTTAAAATTTATGAGAAAAATATTTATCGTCGTTATTTTTGTTGTTAGTGCAATTTTTTTGTATTCACAGGATTCAAAAAAACCTGGTACAAAACCTAAAGTACAATATAAATCTACTTATGATTCATTATTATTGGAAGGTATTAAAAAAATTAATGAGCAAAAACTCGATAGTGCTGTTAACCTATTAAATCAGGCAATCGCTATACATCCTGATAAATGGGAAGTGCATTATGAGAAAGCACTAGCATACTATCAGGCAAAAGAATTCGACAGCACAATTGCTATATTAGAACCATTTAAAGACAGTAAAGAGGTTAATGATAATTTTTATCAGATTCTTGGCAGCAGTTATGACATACAAAAGCAGGTTGACAAAGCTCTTGCAACATATCAGGCAGGGCTTGAAAGATTTCCTAATTCAGGAAAATTGTATATGGAAATGGGTATTCATTTTGTGGAAGAGATGAATGGGTTACAGGCAACGGCATACTGGCATAAAGGTATAGATGTCGAGCCAACCTACGAAAACAATTACTATTGGCTGTCAAGATTTGTATTTTATAATTATGAGTTTGTCTGGACGATAATGTATGGTGAACTTTTTATGAATCTTTCTGATGCTCCATTGAGATTGGATGATATTAGCACATTTATAGATGATGCCTTTACAGAAGGATTTTATTCAAAAGTTGATTCATTGACTACACAGATTCAATTTACTAGAATTAATATAAAAGCAAAAAATCTTAAAGAGCGTGAAGATTTACCATTCGAAATGGCTTACCAAATAGTTATGAAAGAAGCGGCAGATACGCTTCTTCCAAAGAAAAAAGAGAATCTTACTATTAAAGAAATTTACAAAATTCGCAAAGCCTTCGTAGAAATCTGGTATCGGGATGGATGGAATAAAAGGTACTCCAATCCTCTTTTTGACCTGCAAAAGAAGATGATTGACAACGACATTTTTGAAACTTATCATTACTGGTTGCTGAATTCCGTAAGAAAAATTGAATCAGAAAATTGGTTAAAGAAAAATAAGCAGAAGCTTGAAGCTTTTGGTAATTTCATGGTAAAAAACCGGCTGAAAATAAATAAAGGGAATTACTTCTCTAAGGAAAAATATTCGAGGGGGTTTTAATATACATAGCTGAATTAATTATAAGATTTATAAGTTCGTTGGTTAAATAACTATTTTCTTTGAAACACTCAACCACATTCAGTCAAAAAAAAAAATCTCGATAATTCTTACTTTTCTCATTTTTATTTTCTATATTTGTAGTAGGAGATAAAATAGATGTTAGATGTTAGATGTTAGTCAACAATCAACAATCAACAGTCAACAGATAACAAATAATGTAAGTTCAGTTCTTTTAATTTGATATTATGTTTTTAAAAATAAATTAAATTTGTTTTTGTTATCATTAATTAATTTAGGAGATTTAAAATGAAGAAGTTACTTATTATTTTAGTTTTATTAATCTTTATGTATTGATAATTGCGTATTCGACCAATAATAATAAAAAAAATGAAAGGACAAATCAATGAAAAAAATAATAATATTAATACTGTTTTTTCTTATTGTTTATTCTGATAACCTCTCTCAGGAAATAATTTGGAATAAAAAGTATGAACCCAACCAATCAGATTTATTTTATTCGCCAAGTGTTTCCGTGAATAATAATGAGCTAATACTTGTTAATTTTATCAGAAGAAGAGATGGAGCAGATGTTTACGGAGGAAACAAATTTCAATTTTCAAGGATAAACCCAACAAATGGAGCAATCACATTTTTAAAAGAATTTACTCTTAATCATGTTGTTGTTTCATTAAGAGGAATAAAAAATGTTAATGAAAATGAATTTATGATATATGGTGAAATAGAAGATAATAAACTTTATTATGCAATTATTAATAATCAAGGTGAACTAATTACTGAAAAATACATGTTGACTGATATAATCCAAATGGGAGGTGTATTTAGTTATATAATTAACAGTGATAATAATTTTATTGCTACACACACTGATAAAAAACATCTACAAGGATTAATTTGCAAGTATGATTTAGAATTTAATATTATTGATTCCATAAGAATTTTTTATGCTGTCGAGGATACTTCAATTAAAAATGGCTTAGTACCATTTAATATTAATTGCCAAACAAGTAATGGAGAATATATATTTTCATATAGACATTTATACCCATATAATAAAAATTATTATTTTAAGACAGATAAATATCTGAATATATTATGGTCTCGAGATATTGAATCCATATTATTCCCCGGATATCCAGCTGATAAATTTTTAATTCGCTTTTTAGAGGAAAATTCTGATGGGTCATTTTTTGTAGCAATGAATAATTCATGGTCAGCAAGTGATTCAACTTTCGCTCTTTTACATCTCGATTCCGATGGAAATGTAATTCAAAAAAATTTTTATGGAGGAAAAACTTATTATGACCTCGATAAGGATGAACCGCAAATGAGAACTATTAGTGTTGTTGATTTGCATAGGGACAGATTCGGAAATTACTTATTAGGTTGCTCATACCGATATCCAATTATTTTAGAAACTGACCCTTCTGGTAATTTAATATGGCAGAAAATGTATAATAATCTCGATACAAATCTCCATGTTGGTGTAGTCTCAACTTTTCCTGTTTTTGACACAACGATAGCAATGACAGTATCTGATTATGAAAAGTTTCAGGATGACTTTGGTAATATTTATTGGAAGCCGGTTAATTCTTATATATATTTTGTTGAAAATAAAACAAGTAATATTGTTGAAGAAAAAAAGTTAGGTTTTGATATTATTTTTTACCCAAATCCAAATTCAGGTGAGTTCAGTATTGGATTAAATAATTTAGAATTAAACAAAATATTTTCAATTGAAGTATATGATATTATTGGTAATAAAGTATTCGGTAAGCAAAATATATCCGGAATGATTAATATTGATATTAAAGATAAACCAATAGGTTTTTATATAATTAGAATCAATATAAATAATCAAATTATTAATAAGCAATTTATTAAAGTAAATTAATCCAATGATTTCAAAATTTTATGGGCTGTCTGAAAAGGCAGCCCATTATTCTTAACTAAACTTCATAATTATAAATATTGCAAATGCTTATTAAGCAATTGTAATATCCTTGCAGAGGTAAACATCCTGAATTAAATTCAAGAGTTTCACTCCTTCAGACATAGGTCTTTGGAATGCCTTGCGACCGGATATAAGACCGGTCCCCCCTGCTCTTTTATTTATCACAGCAGTAACACAGGCATCCCCAAAATCGTTTTTACCTGAAGTCCCACCACTGTTGATTAAACCGGCACGCCCCATATAACAATTAGCAACCTGATATCTGCAAAGGTCAATTGGATTGTCGGAAGTTAGTTCTGTATATATTCTCTCATCGTACATTCCGTATTTACCCTTGGTATTAATTGCCTTGTACCCGCCATTATTTTCAGGAAGTTTTTGTTTGATGATGTCAGCTTCAATAGTTACACCAAGATGATTTGCTTGACCTGTTAAATCAGCTGAAACATGATAGTCTTTATCTTGTTTAAAAACAGAATTCCTAAGGTAGCACCATAGCACTGTGGCTAAACCTAACTCATGAGCTAACTGAAAAGCTTCGGCAACTTCAATAATCTGCCTGTTACTACCTTCAGAACCAAAATAAATCGTTGCTCCAACTGCAGCAGCACCCATATCGTATGCCTGTTCTACTTTGCCAAACATGATTTGGTCGTATTTATCCGGGTAGGTAAGCAATTCGTTGTGGTTGATTTTTACGAGAAACGGAATTTTGTGAGCATATTTCCTAGACATCATTCCAAGTACTCCAAAAGTAGAAGCGACAGCGTTGCATCCGCCTTCAATAGCTAATTTGATGATATTTTCGGGGTCAAAATAGATCGGATTTTTTGCGAAACTTGCACCACCCGAATGCTCTATTCCCTGGTCAATAGGAAGGATTGACAAATAACCTGTACCTGCTAATCTACCATGATTGAACATCCATTGAAGATTACCCAAAACTCTGTTATTCCTGTCAGATAGAGAATAGACCTTATCTACAAAATCAGATGAAGGCAAGGAAAGTTGTTCCTTTGAGATTTTGGGATTGGAAAAATTCAACAGTTCGTCCTGTTTATCTGCAAGATATTCTTTGATTTTATCGAACATAATAAATTCCTTTGAAAATGTTTTAAAATATTTATTTTCGTAATTTGATTTTCAAATGTTATAATTTACAAATATAATATATTGGTAAGCAAAAAGAAATTATTTTTATAATAAATTTTTCTTTTAAAAAAAACGTCATAAATTTAACAATGATAATAAATGCAAAAAAAATTTTAATATTTATCAATATCTTTTTTTGGATATTGTTATTAGGGACTGTCAATTCGCAACAGCATTGCGTTGATTATATGTTGATGGAGGGTACTGAACAACTCGTAACTTTTGGCATGGATACAACAAAAAACTGGTGGGCTGTAACTGAACCTTATTCAGAAAGTTACAGACTGATTATAAACGGAATACCTCAAAAAGATTACAAGGAAATCAGGCAGTTAACGTTTTCGGCAGACGGGAACAGATGGGCTTACTTTGGAAAAGATAATACACAATGGTACTTGAATTCAAACGACACTATTATCTCTTTGACTTCAAACGATGTAGGTCAAATTGACTTCAGTCCGAACTCACAAAAAATTGCCTATTCATACTTTGAAGGATTTGAAGAGACAATAGTAATAGGTGATAATAAGATCAGGGCTTATCAGCGTGATTTTCAAAATCATCCAAAAATATTTTTAAGCCAAAATGGGAGTAAATATGCCTGGGTTGTAAAACGTGGCAGTGGCTTTGCTCTCAATATTTCAGGCAAAGAAACAGATGTTTACAATGAAATTTTTCCAATCGGTTTCTGGTATGACGGGAAGATGATTTATGCAGCAAGGAATTTTGCTCTTTGGGAAATTTACAAGGGAGATGAGTTAATCGGCTCGGATTATTCACAAATCTTCGAATCAGCTATAAATCTTAATGGCAATGTAGCCGCAGTTCTTGCATCTCAAACAGGTAAGCAAATTGCCATTCTGATTTCAGATGAATATTATGAACCTCTAATAGGGAATCGTTATGATTATATTTCCAACCTTGTTCTCCATCCCAATTTACCGATGATGGCTTATAATGCTAATCTTTATCAAACTGATTTTGTGGTGCTTAACAGTACTGAATTTGCCGGAGGTAAAGAGCAGACCGGTACTCCAGAATTTACACATGACGGTGAGGATTTGTATTTTCTTGGGAGTGATATGCACAGCTTTGTGAATGTTAACGGCAGAAAATATTCTTTGAATAATGAGGTTTCACTTGACAGATATTATGCAAAAAAACCCGGAAGCAATACTATCGCTTATGTTACGAATACTTCAATGATAGTACGAGATATTGAAAACAATGAGCAATATGCCGGTATGATGGTTGACAACTTAATATCTCCAAGATTCAACTGGAGAACCAACACATACGAAACTCTTGGAAGTATCGGCAATAGATTATATCTGATGACTTGCAGATTTTAATCTTTAATGAAAAACTCAATCAAGCCTAATTATTTAATATGAAAATTTCATATTTCAGTTTATTAAATTTTCTTTAATATTGTAACCTAAGGAAAAAATTATCGTTTAACTTTTGAATAAAATACTTAATTTGTAAAAATGATATATTTATTCATGAAAGGAATTATATGAAAATCAGATTAATTTTAGCTTTTGTCTTTATAGTCGTACTTATCGGATGCAGCTCAGAGGATTTGACCCCAAAGCGTGACAGGACAATTCACATCAAAGGTTTCGTGCTGGGTTATGATGGAAAGCCATTAACAATGGCTCATGTCCATGCTCAAATTACAGGAAAAAATATAATCAAACAGTCGTTTCAGGTTGGAAGTTCTGGGGAATTTTCTTTTCCTGTTAAATCTGCTGATATTATTAACCTTGAATTTACAGGTGTAAATCATAAGATGTATACTCTTGAAATATTCAATGTGGGTTGTAATGAGGATATTGAACTGGAAGTCAAGTTAAAACCTAACCATCTTAAAGACGGATTAACTGAATTGAAGTTAATTGGAAATTTTAATAAGTACTCCTTTTCGAATGGTTTTATTCTGATGAAAAAAGAAGAAGACGGAACTTTTTCGGCATTTGTCCCGAATAGAGCCGATACATTGTTTTATCAGGTACTGGGAGCAATGGATGAAGAAAGGAGTATTAACGGCACTCAATATGATGGCTTGGTCTATGACGGTGGCGGTGATTACAGGTCATTTATTGTATCAAAGGATTCAATGGTTAAAATAACATTTGACCTAAATAAAATGAACTTTCCCGATAAGGATGCTAAGGTTTCATCCAATAATAAAAGCATGATGAGATATTTTGAAATTAAAAAAGGTATTTCTGATTTGAATTTAACTGCTATTGATGAGTTCAGGAAAGATGAAAATCTGGAAAAATACTATAATACAATGCATAAATACTTATTTAATTTATGGAAAAATGAAGATAATGCGAGAAATAAATTATTTATTGCTAAAAATTATAATTTCTATGCTTTCAGAGCGAAAAATGCAAGTCAGGAACTTATTAAATATTTTTATGAAAATATTGGCAACAAATCCAATTTGTGGAAAAGCCAGTATATGTATTTAACTCCGGGTATTACTGTTATAAAAGATGATGAATTCAGAAATGAATTGATTAAAGCATTAACTGAAGAACACCCCGACAAAGATGTAAGGGCTGGCATACTTTATGAACTGATTGGGCTTTATCAGAGTAAGGATAATAAAAAGGAGTCAATGAAATATTATTCAGTTCTAATTAAAAAATATCCTGATTCATGGGGAGCTAAAATGGCTAAAAAGGAATATTCTCCTGACAGGAAAATTGTTGTTGGAAAAATTGTCCCTGATTTTTCTGTTGAAAATCTCGATAAGCCGGGTTCGATGATTTCAAGCAAGGACCTAAGAGGAAAGTTTGTAATGATAGATATGTGGGCAACATGGTGTGGACCCTGTGTTGGTGAAATGGAACATTTACATAATGCCTGGACTAAATTCAAAAATAAAAATTTTACAATGTTGAGTATTTCAATTGATAATAAAAAAGAAGATATTGCAAAATTCCGTGCTGGAAAATGGAAAATGCCCTGGATGCACTCATTCTCCGAAGGTGTTTGGAAAAGCAAAATGGTGGAGTTCTTCGAAGTAACCGGAGTTCCTAAGCCAATGCTTATCGCTCCAGACGGTAAAATTCTTGAAATGGAAGGAACATTAAGAGGTAATGACCTTGAGAAAACACTATCAAAGTATTTACATTAAATTTTATTTTAAAAATGTATAAAATTATTGCTATAGGTTTAATTCTTACAGTCTGTTTTTTATTCACAGGATGTCCTCATCAATTAGTTGAACATATTGAGCAAAATCAGATTTCAGGGATTTACAATCCTAAACCTTTGTTAAACCCAAATGAAAGAGTAAGCTATGGAATTGATGAAACCTTGGCAAATGATTCAGTAAAAATTCCTATTTATTTGGAAATCAATAGCATTAATTCAACTGAATTTCCTGAAAAAGTTGAGATTATAGCTGTAGTTAGGGATTCATTGGGTAGGTTCATAACAGGTCTTGCCGAACCGTATATAAAAAACGGGAAAAACTATAGAGATTTTTGGACGGATTTAACTGATTCGTGTGAAAATATTAAAACGGAAATCAGTGATTTTAAAGTCAGGGAATACCGAAAAAATGACGCTAAGCCCTTTGCTGTTTCTTATGTTCTCGATTATTCTGGTTCGATGGGAATTGAAGGAAAACAGATGATTCAAAAAGCTATCCCTAAAATTCTTAAGATTTCCAAACCGGATGATTATGTTTCAGTAGTTTTTTTCGAGTTGAACTCGATGGTTGAAGTTCCACTTGAAAAAAGTACCGATTATTTGGAAAAAAAGAGACCAATAAATCTTAATCCGCAGGGTTTAAAAGAAGGAACAGATATTAAATTTGGCTTGGATTCGGCATTTCAGGAACTTGCTAAGTCAAATGACACTTGCCAGAGAATCATCATTTTGATTAGCGATGGTGAGGATATATTTACTGAAAAACAGTGGGATGATATTATTACGGTAACAAGAAAATTAAATATTAAGATTTATTCCCTGACACTTGGTTTGTCTTTTGGGGGAACTCAACTTATGAAGAAACTGTCAGATATTACCGGTGGTAAACAATATCAGATATTTTCTTATAAAGAGTTTCCATTTGTCTTTGCCGACATCTACTTAAAACTGAATAATTATTATTCAATAACTTACACAGCACCTGATTGCAGAAGTATTCATAAAGTAGAACCAAAACTCAGACTTGGTATAGGATATGAGGATATTCGCACTGAAGGATACTATGATGAATCGGTATTCACTACCATCGACCCTGTAGGAACAATCAATTTTGTGAACATTGAATTTGAATTTGGTAAATCCGATATTAATTCTGGATCCTACCCGTTGATAAACAAAGTTGTAGATTTTCTGAAAGAAAATAAATCGGTCAAAATCAGGATTGCCGGTCATACTGATGATATAGGGCTTGACGAAGATAATATAAAATTATCCGAGAACCGGGCAGCATCTGTAAAAAAATACATTGTTAGTCAGGGAGTCAGGGAATCAAGGATTGTAACCATCGGATTTGGTGAAAGAAAACCTTTAGTACCTAATACAAACGAAAAAAATCGCAGAATGAACAGGAGAACAGAGTTTGAAATTATCGGGAAATAGATTCAACAAATGGTAAAATTTTTTCTGAAAGTATTAATTATCTTTACACTTACATCAAAGTTGTTTTCTCAGTTTTCTTCAAATGATACATCAGGTTTTGTAGGTGATTATTTAACAATTGAAATAAATTACTCCGGTACTTTCAGTGCAGAAAATCATTATACTTTTAAATCAGACATGAAAATTTCAAACCCGACTGCCTTTTATCCAATAAAAGTATTGGCTGGGCAAAACACCTATCTCAATGATTTTGAGATGAGCAAGATGACTGATTCTACATATCAAATATCAGTAAATTTTAACTTCAATTCAAATTTTTCTTCAGGTGATGAAATTTTCAAAATCTACGGTGAGCTATTTGCAGGAAATGATTCGATATCATATCAAAATTTCACGAATGTATATTTAAATGACACTTCTATGAATGATTTTTCCTCAAAAATTCAAAGCACATCTGCACCCGGTTTTATTAATTATGTCAGATTTTCGCGTATAACAAAATCTTATCCGAATCCGATTACTTCTTCAGATATTTTACATATAGATTATTATATTGATAAAAAGTCAAAAATAAAAATCTGGGTATATGATTTGAATGGCAAAGGATTATTAATTGAAGAAATAAAAGTTGCAAATTTAGGATTTCATTCATCAGAATACCAAATTGATAACAGTCTGTCAGCAGGTCTTTATTGGATATATCTCGAATCGTATTCAGGAACTGATTACAAACCGTTGGTGATAATTAAGTGAAAGTTGTAATTATTATATTTCTGATGATAATAGAATTTCTGTCAGCTTATTGTCAGGAGACAGATGAGGATTCACTTTGGAATTTGGAAGATTTGGATTATTCTGAACTTGAAGCACTCCGTGCACCAAAGAAGATTGAAGAGTCTCACGGATGGTTTCCTTTAAGTCCTGCAGGTATGGGACAATTCGGTTTCCTGCCGGCTTTTGCAGGTGATAATTTCGACGTGGCAGATTTTATCAGGTCAAAATCCTTTGCTCCTACTTCTAATCCATTTTCAGGAAACATCTTTCTCGATGATAAGGAAAGAGTGATTAAGAAAAAGAATAAAATGGAATCCTATCCTGTTTATCCTATAACATCTCACGGTGGTATCGGATTTGACTATATGTATTCTCCGGGTATTTATATAAATTTATACAGTAGGGTAGTGGTTTCTCAAACTACAGGATTGCTTTTTTCGAAGGAACCAACCAAGCATTTTTTGACAAAAAACGGTACAAGAAAAAAACTGAAGGAAGCAGGAATTTTGTATTTGAATGAATGGTCTTTGAACCTTTCAATTGGAGTTCAATTGCCTATATACGGAGCATTTCTTAAGGTTGGGGAAATCGGTATAAACTCTTATTATTACCTGAATGTATCTCCGTCAGCTGACTTGGTCTTTTGGAGCGGGGCGACACAATATCTTCAGATAGCGAATGCCAAAAGCGATTTGAGATATAACAACGGTCGTGATACATTGCAATTATTTGAGTCAATAGCAATGGGTAATATCAACAGATTCCGCTTTGGATTGGATTGTGCAATTGGATGGAATGGTGGAGTCGGTCCAATTGGTTTAGGTTTTGAACTTTTCAGTTACATACCGTTAAGTTCAGTCATTGATGATGCAACATGGAAACAATACAAGTTTGGTTTCCGATGGAAATTAATTTTCCCGGATTATCAAAAATAATTCCTCAAAAATCTATTCGTATTTTATCAGCAAAAAAACTGAGCAAATCACTCGAATGCTTTCATTAAAAAAGCTTTAAATTCTGATTCATCGTCGTTGAAAACTTCTGTAGCTATTACTTCGCCATCAGAATTTAAAATCACATACAAGGGAATGGCAACTGATTGAAATTTATCTAATTGGAACTTCTTATTTGAGATATACGGTTCTTCATTGACATCTGTTATTAATTTTACTTTTACCATTTTTGCAAGCAAAGAACTTATGCTTTCTTTTGGAAATATATTTTTCTCCATCTTTTTACAATTAGTACAGGTTTTACCTGTAAAATCAAGAAAAATCGGCTTACTCTCGGCTTTAGCTTTGGCAAGCGCTTCATCGTAATTTTCAAGCCAGTCACCAGATACTTCCGGTGTTGCAATACCACTCACTTGGGTAGATGTAATAACCATCGCAGGTTTATCAGACTGTGGTACATAAGTTTCAATTTCGCCTAAATTTAAACCAAATAAACCTCCAACAAGATAAAAGGTTAAGCTTGCAAAAATCAGTGCAAATATCAATCTTAAAGAACCTACTGTCTCAAGTTTTGAATCTATTTTGAGTTTAAATACTCCAAGTATATAAAGTGTATTTAATGTAAAAATCCCAATCCAAATACTCAAAAATATCTCTCTGGACAGACCTCCACCCCATTGAATCAATGCATTATTGATGAAATACAGTGATGTAGCAAGAACTATGAAACCAAGAACAACTTTCATATTATTCATCCAGCCACCTGCTTTTGGCAAACTACCCAACGCCGATGGGAATAAAGCCAAAAAGAAAAAGGGCAAAGCAAGAGTTGCCGAAAATCCAATCATAGAAATTATCGGATAAAACCACTCTCCGGTTGAAGCCGCTATCAATGCCGCTCCTACAAGTGGTCCGGTGCAGGAAAATGAAGCTAATGAAAAAGTTAATCCCATCAATATAACGCTTCCAACACCGCTGCCCTGCATACTTTTGGCATTTAATTTATTCATCAAACCTGTAGGCATTTGAATTTCATAAGCACCAAAAAGATTAAAAGTGAATATTAAGAAAATTCCAGCGATGAATAAATATACCCATGGGCTTTTTGCAAAATCCTGAATTCCTGAGGCACCGAATAAAACCGAAAATATAAATCCAAGTGCAGTGAATGTAATTATTATTCCAATTGCATAAACCAGAGCATCCCTTAAACCCTTGCCTTTGGCAGTTTCTGACCTTTTAGCAAAGAAGGATACGGTAATTGGAACCATTGGAAATACGCATGGAGTAAGCAATGCCAAAGCACCAGCGCTTATGGCAATCCAAAGAAAAGAGAAGATTCCACCGCTTTCAGATTCTCCATAAGGTTCGAGTGTTAAATTAGCAGTGTATTCTTCCGGTGGCATACATCTTTGCTGGTCACACATCTGCATGTAAACCATAGCTTTTAACGAATCAGTTTTAAAATTTAAGTCTTTTTTTGCTTTTAAAGGAATTTCAAATTCAATTTCATCTTTGTAATATTTAACTTTCATTTCAAAACCTTCATCGTATTTTGTATGAGGTTTTGGAGCAATAATTTTTCCGTTAGGTTCGGTGATATTATCAGGAAAAACAGAAATTTCAGTAGGAGTTGGTCCGATACCATCAGCGCTAAGTTGCTCTGATAGAGCATAAGTGTACCAATCCTTATCAAATTTTAATATTACCCTGACAGCAAATGGCTCACCTTTTTTCACCTCCATCACAGATGGGTATGCCTTCAGTGAGAAATGATGTTTATCTTGTGCAATTACAGTATTCACAAAAAGTAAAGAAAAACATATACTTAATAACAAATAATTTTTTATCATATAAAATGCCTTAACTAATTAAAATAAAAATCATTATCCTATTCATTGTCAGCTTGAAAATAGCTGATATGCCTTTGGTCTGCAAACGCAGAACCGGGTCCTTTATTTTGCTTGATTTGCTCGGTCAGATTTTCTGAGAAAATCTTTGCCGCATTATAACCGTAAGTTCTGAGGAGATAATTAATAGCAATGACTTCAGCAATAACTGTAATATTTTTCCCGGGAAAAATCGGTAATTTAACGGTTGATATGCCGATATCCATGATTTTAGTTTCCTCTTCATCGAGTCCGATTCTTGTATAATCATCTTCCCTGTTCCATTCAAGCAGTTCAACAATAATCTCCAAACGTTTTTGAAACCGTATTGACCTGACACCAAACATTTGCCTGACATCTATAATCCCAAGCCCTCTAATTTCCATGAAATGCTTGACAAGTGATGTACCTGTTCCCATAATTAAACTTTCACGCTTTTTGGTGAGCATAACTACATCATCAGCAACAAGACGATGTCCTCTTTCAATCAAATCGAGAGCTATTTCACTCTTTCCTATTCCACTTCTGCCGACAAACAGAATTCCAACTCCATAAACATCTACAAATGAGCCATGAACAACTGCTTGCGGTGAGAATTGGTCGTCTAAAAATTCCGAGAGAAGGAACTGCGTTTTTGTCGTGTTATAAGGAATACTTAGTATTGCAATTCCGGATTCATTTGCAATCTCGAGCAATTCTTTTTCAAGAACCTGATTATTTGTGATAATGATACAAGGTACAGGAAATTGACTTATGTTTTTGAAAGCACTTATCCTATCATCCTTACTCATTTCATTCAAATAATGCCATTCGGTATTTCCAAAAATCTGTATTTGTTTATAGTTGAACAATCCAGTATAACCGGCAAGAGCAAGTTGAGGTCTATAAAGGTTTTTATTATGAATCAGATTATCGTATCCAATATTTTCATTTGTTAATACTTCAAACTTTACCGGTGCATCAAGTAAATTTTTTACAAGCAATTGTTTTTGCTGCAAAATCTGTATTTTATCAATAAATGACATAAACAAAATAAAATGTTAAAAATAAAAAACTCAATATAATAAGAAAAGGGGCTTCCTCAAAGCCCCTTAATTCATTTTTTTTATTGTTCAATTATTTAATTCCAATTTTTTGCTTCCATTTTCTGATTTGTCTGACCATTTTATCCGTACCTTCATTCAAACTCTTAAGGAAGTCTTCTGAACCTTCCTTTACCACTAAGGTATCTCCCTTGACTCTTACCGTAAATTCCACCATTTTTAAAGGGTCATTACGGAATACTACATCAGTGCTGATGATATCCTCAAAGAATTTTTCAAATTTCTTTGATGCTTCGACTGCGGCTACATGCAGTTCTGGATTTGACTTCATTTGTCTGAATGTTATTTGTGTTTGCATAAAAACCTCTCTGTAAATGTTTAAAAAAATTATTAATAAAAAATGCAATCACCAATTGAAAGCTTATAAAAAAATCCTTTCTATTTAATTTAACAACATTTAATAAATTAAAATGTAAATTCTATTTATAACTCAAAACTTAAATCTCAAAATTTAGAATTCAAAATTTAATACTTAATGAACGTTACTCCTCCTATTAAAATTAAAAGTCAGTCCCATATAAATTCCGAGATAACCCGGTAACACTGAATATTCTTTATTAATACCTTCAGGTTTTTCTTCGAACTGTTCTGAAATTCCTGAAAAAATAGATATATACCTGAACATCATCGTGTATTTCACTTCAAGTATAAAACTTCCTACGAAGTTATCTTTACCGTATTTATCAAAACCAAGTTCCAAACCGGCATGGATTCTGGCTGAAGGATAAACACAGAACTCGTTAAAATGCTCACCTCCCTGTCTTTTATCAAAAGGGTCTGACGATTGCAATAACTCATTCCAAATAATATCAGAAAATACAGCACCGGCACCTAAGCCAACATAAGTTCTGAATTGCTGTTGCATGGGGATATAATCAAACGTCACAAATGATGGAAATGACTTTAATGAAAAATCCTGTGATATGGCACGATGCCCTTTTTCCTCATAACCGGGCAATTCCTGTATATAAGCATCCTTCATTTTAGAAAGAAAGAATTCGGTTTCAAATCCAATCCTGATTTTTTTCCAAAACTGAAACTTTGACCCGACCCCGGCTAAAGGGAAAAAGATAAATTCGCTTTTGCTACCACCGGTAAATCTATGATAATTTGTAAAAAAATCTTTTGAGCCGGCAAAAAAGACATATCCTGCCGTTAAATATATTATCGAATTAAAATGTTTGAAATTATAATCCAAATCTTCCAAATTTCCTCCCTCTCCCTTTAATTGATTAAAGGTCATCGCAATAAAAATACAAATTATTAAAATGCGATTAATTACCATTCAAATCTATTACATTTTGTACTCATAAGTTTTACTAATTCATCCTTCGACAAATTCAGGATGATATTCTATGATTGCTTAGAAACACAGCAAACTAAGAACAATATTTATAAAGAACTAACTCCCGAACCAAACCATCAACTTATAAATCGTATTTTTCAACTGCTTGCGGCTGACAATCATATCAACCATTCCATGTTCGAGCAAAAACTCTGAACGCTGGAAACCTGCAGGTAGCTTCCTTTTAATCGTCTGCTCAATAACTCTTGGTCCTGCAAAACCTATTAAAGCACCCGGTTCGGCAATATTGACGTCACCAAGCATTCCGTAAGATGCACTTACTCCACCTGTTGTAGGGTCAGTTAATATGGAAAAATAAGGAATTTTTGCCTCGGCAAGCTCCCCGAGAATCGCACTTGTTTTAGCCATTTGCATAAGCGAAAATGCGGCTTCCTGCATTCTTGCACCTCCTGTTGCAGATACAATTATCAAAGGGATTTTCTTTGAAAGGGAATGTTTCGCGGCTCTGAAAAATTTCTCACCAACAACAGACCCCATGCTCCCTCCAATATAATTAAAGTTCATGCACCCGAATGAAACATCCTTTCCTTTAAGCTTACCGTAACCTGTTGTTAATGCATCATTTAAGCTGGTTTTCCTCTGCATTTCTTTTATTCTGTCTGAATATTTTTTGCTGTCAACAAATTCTAATGGGTCTGCAGATTTAATTGATGTATTTGTTTCGACAAATGTACCTTCATCGAAAAGAATTTCGATATATTCGTCGCTACCTATACGGAAATGAAATTCACACTTTGGGCATGTATAGAGGTTTTCTTCTAATTGTTTTTTGTATATAATTTCACTGCAACTTGGGCATTTTGTCCAAAGTCCATTAGGCATTTCTCTTTGCTCTGACTCTTGGATATTGCTCTTGCTTCTAACAAACCACGCCATTTTTCCCCATGCTTTAATTAATTGTTCATCAATTTCAACTACTAAGATAATAAAACTTTTTATCAATGCAAATATTTTTTTCTAATAATAAAAAACATTTTTTTGTCTTATCATTAAATTTTGGATTTTTTCAGCAACACATTTAATTGCAGAATTAAAATTCTTAATAAATTAGATTATTTTTTTATTATTTTTGATAGAATTAGTATTTTTTAAACATTTTGAATATAAAATATGGACATCAAACCTTATATTTTTGGTATAGTATTAGCTTTTTTTGCTGCACTTCTTTATTATAATTTAAGGAAAATTTTTTCTTATCTAAAAGTGGCTAAAGAAGACAACAGGAAGGATAATCCCGGGAAGAGATTTATGCACACGCTCAAAGTAGCATTTGGGCAAACAAAGATATTCAGGGAAAAATTTGCGGGGATAATTCATGTTGGTATTTATTGGGGATTTCTCGTTCTGCTTTTTTCAGCATCGGAAGCTGTTTTTCAAGGTTTTGACCATAAATTCAACTGGAGTTTTCTTGGTCCTTTATATCCGGTTATTACCGTAAGCACAGACTTTTTTAGTCTGATTGTAATTATAGCCATCATTTTTTCAATCTTGAGAAGATTTGTTTTTAAAGTTAAAAGATTGCAAGGAGATAACCACGAGATTTTTGATGCACTTATTGTACTTGGCTCAATATTCATCATTGTTAGTTCGCTTATGCTCGAAAAAGCAGCATGCCATGTTTTGGGAACTCTTCCAAAGTCAAGTGTCTGTCCGGTGACCAATGTAATTACAATGTGGATTTCACCGGGTTCTGCTAATATAATTTATGAGATTTCCTGGTGGATTCACATTCTTGCGATTTTACTTTTTGCCAATTATTTGCCATTTTCAAAGCATTTCCATGTTTATACATCCATTCCAAATGTATATTTTTCACCGGAAAGGATTCCAAATAAGTTAGAAAAAATCAACTTCGAAGAAGAAGGTATTGAGAAATTCGGTGTTGTTGATTTGGACGATATGAGTTGGAAAAGCATTTTCGATTCGTACTCATGCACTCATTGTGGACGATGTACTGCTGTTTGTCCTGCAAGTCAAACGGGTAAGATATTAAGTCCGAGAGAAATCATAGTACAAATCAGAGAGCGTACGAAAGAAGCCGCTCCGATAATACTGAAGATGAAAAATGCAAAAGAGTTAGGAAATGAATATGTTCCTACTGAAGCCGAACAAAAAATCCTGGATAAGAAATTCGTTGGCGAATATGAAAACATTGAGGCACTTTGGCAATGCACAACTTGTGGTGCCTGTATGCAGGAATGTCCTATAACGATCGAACATGTCCCCGTTATTGTTGGAATGAGACGCAATCTTGTGATGATGGAATCAAACTTTCCACAGGAGATACAACCGGCGTTCAATGATTTGGAAAATAACGGTTCACCTTGGTCATTCTCTCCAACAGAAAGAGCTGATTGGGCTGAAGGATTAAATATTAAAACCTGTGCGGATAGCTCAGATTTCGATATATTATTTTGGGTTGGATGTGCAGGTAGTTTTGACGACAGAGCAAAGAAAGTATCTTCAGCTTTTGCCCGGATAATGCAAAAAGCAAACGTGAATTTTCGTATTCTTGGTCAGGAAGAGCGATGTAACGGCGATATGGCTCGAAGAGCTGGTAACGAATATCTTGCCGATATGCTAATTAAAATGAATATTGAAACATTGAATAGTTATAATGTAAAAAAGATTGTTACAATTTGTCCGCATTGTTTCAATACTTTTAAAAACGAATATCCTGATTTCGGTGCTAATTTCGAGGTTATTCATCACACAGAATTCATCGAGCAATTAATAGATGAAGGAAAATTGAAATTAAGGAAAGAATCGAACATTGATTTAAAGATAGCTTATCATGATTCCTGCTATTTAGGCAGATATAATCAAATATATGATGCTCCAAGGAATAATTTGCTGAAAATATCAGGTGCAGAAGTACTTGAGCCGAAGCAAACAAGAGACAGGGGCTTTTGCTGTGGTGCAGGAGGTGCTCAAATGTTCCTTGAAGAGACTAAGGGTAAAAGAGTCAATGTCGAGAGAACTGAGCAACTGCTCGAAACAGGTGCTAAATGTATAGCTGTAAACTGTCCGTTCTGTATGACAATGCTTACTGACGGAGTCAAAGCAAAAGATATAATTGACGAAATCGAAGTTAAGGATATCGCCGAGATTATATTAGAAAATCTTGAAGATTGATATTTTTTATTTACTTTTTGGATAATTTTCTCATCCATCGCCAGTGAAAGCAGAATAATACTACGGATATAATCAACAGAACAATATTTACCCAAATATCTCTGACAATTCTGTGTGTCTCCAAAGTGATTTTGTCATTTAACTCGGCTCTGAACATCTTTCGGAGAGTCTTATCGTCCGGCACATAATTTTCAGTCGCTGCAACTTTTGCCTTACCGGAATTCACTACGTCAGCTTTGTAATTTTCGTAAGAAGCTAAACTTGGAGTTTCAGAATCTCTCCATCCTGCATGGATGGGGTCTCCGAGATTGATAAAAGCTATAATCAGCTGACTTATACATATAAGAAATACAATAATGGCAGTCAGACATACGGCATAACCATAGATATTAGTTATAATTTTTGATTTTTTCATAACAATTTCCCTCAAGTTTGAAAAATAATATTTTTAAACTAAGAATTTTAATTTAAATAATACAAAGTTATTTCATTATTAATATAATTGCATACAATAGTTCCTCAGATGTGGATAAAAAAAGCAACAATACTTTAAAAATACTGTTGCTTAGTAAAATAAAAATTGAGTTATTATTTTATTATTATCACAGGTACTGATGTTGTAAAATCTCCTGATTTTAGTACTAAATGATAAACACCATCAGGCAAAATTGAAACATCATATCTTAATATTTGTTCACCCGGAATAACTTCACCACTTTGTAATAAAGCTATTTGCTGACCTAAATTGTTATAAAGTGACAAAGCACAATTCATTGATTTTTCAGATGATTGGAAATAATTAATGGTCATAATACCGCCAACAGGATTTGGTGTAACTGATAGAGAAATATTTGAAGAGAACCAGTCATCATCAACGCCAATGGTACCAGCAAACCATTCAAGAGGTTTATTTATCAGATTATCACGGTATGTTTCGACCATAAGCCCTAAAGGATTGATTCCGATAATCACAACTTTTGCCTCTCCTTTGTTAATCCTGAAACCGCAAATTGTTTTATCCCACAATGATGTTTCGGTATTTGTGCCACCTGTATAAATGGTCTGGTCATTTTTGAATACAAGTAAAGGAAAAGTATTTACCGCATCAGTGATTTTGCAAACAGGAATTTCCTTTGTATCTCTTTCCAAATATAAAATTTTATCAGCCATTGAACCGGTGAGGGGATCACCCTGATAACCTTTGAGCCATGTTGTAAAATCACCGGAACCATCAACATAACCTTCCTGGCTATAGCCATAATATTGCAAACCTAAGTCATCGAGAAAGCCGCCGGTATTTAAAGATGATAATGCTTTATACCCGTATAAAGAAACATTTACACCCTTGCCAATTAACCCGTTAATTGCAGCTACATCTGTCGTTGCCAAAACATCTCCATCACCAAGATTCCAAATAACGGTTCCGATATTTGGCAATTTGTCAAATAGTTTACTGAAATCTTTTGAAGCTATGTTGAAGTAAAACTTCTCATCAGATTTATAAGGTAGTAAAGTATTTGCTTCTTCAGACTTGTTAATCACTTCAAAATCTTCGATATTTTTGGAGATTCCAATCAGACTACCTGAAGTTTTTGGAGCTGTTGGGTCTGTTATGGATGTAATATTAATTTTGATTTCTGCTAATCCAATTGTTGGACCGGTAGTCAACCTAACAATCAGCGAATCGGTTTCACCTGCAGGAACTGTTATTTCAGATTTTGGAAGTTCTGCATTCCAATCAGCCGGCATTTGTGCAGATGCTGTTATTGTTGCCTGGAATTGATGGGTTATTTCACTGATGTTTTTTATATAAAACTTCTTGACAAACGTATCACCATCATTCAATATTCCAACCTCAGGACCTACAGAACTGATTTCCATTACTTGAGGAGTAGGTGGTTTTGAACTCCCATAACATACATTTAAAGCTTCTTTTGTATCATCATTTGTTACAAAAGCAACAACTTCAATTCTATCCAAATTCCAGCTCGCATCAAGAACTTTTGAAAACTCATGAGTGAATACAGTATTTTCAGTAGCAGGGTTGGTAAAATCTCCAGTAACACCCCAAGCACCACCAAGCAAATCTCTGACAACATGTCTGTGATAATAGTTAGTAACAGGATTTGGCAAATTATAATAAGGGCTGAATTCCCATCCTGGTCTGTTAGCTAAATAGTTTGCCTGGTCCCAGCCCGCACCTGAACCCGTAACACTGTCCTCGATAATGTATGCATTAAATTTTAAATTTCCACTGACTGTTTCGAGCATGGTTACTGTTAAAGTAATTTTCATGCTGTTTGTTTCTTCATCATAAGTGGATAATGCTGAGATTTCAATTTTTGGTGCTTCGGCAAGGCGTTCTTCTACCAATGGAAGCCACGCATTTAAAGAATAATCAGTAGATGAAACTATTCTATCAGGGAAATATGTATTACCGAACTTTGCACGGTCAATACAACCAGCGGGATAACCCGGAATTGTCAAACCATTTGCAATTTCTAATTGTACCGGTAATGCCATTCTGTCTGATGAACCATTATGTAATTTCACAGGTATAACTAAATCCGGATGTGCTTCAAGAATTTGCTCAAGTTTATGCGTACCGTCCACACACCATCCGCACCATGTCCCTGTGTGCTGTTCGAATAGAACCCTTTTTACAGGTTGGGCAAATATCGAAATGGTTACTAAAAATAGTAAGGCAAAAATTGGAAAAAATCTTTTCATGTTCAACCTCCCAATAAGTAAATAATATTTTATTTATGTAAATTTACAATTAAAATAAATTAAAAGCAATTAATAAATATTAACTAATAATTAAGAAATATCATTAATTCAGACTGATTATATTTTCAAATATATCAAATATTTTTCTTCATTATTTTCTCAGAACTTAAAAGGATGACATATGAGCATGAAATAACAACGATTATTCCGGAAAGAGCCATGATTATACCAATAAATAATGAAAAATCAGAACTGGATTTATCCATCTCGCTTAAAGCTGGTGAAAATATCACAAATATTGCAACAGCATTGTTTACAAAATGTACAATAATGGGTAAAATTAAATTACCTGATGAATAAGCAATGAATCCAAGATATAAACCAATAAATAGAAGTGGAATAAATCCAATTGGATTTATGTGTATAACTGAAAAAATGATTGAAGTGATTAATATAGCTTTCAGCGGTTTATAATCCTGTTCAAGCGAAGTTTGAAGAAAACCCCTGAATAATGATTCTTCGGATATGGCAGGTATCAATGCACCAATTAGCAAAGCTCTCGACATGTCTAAGTATCCGGTTCCACCAAGAATATTTGTGTACATGTTTTCTATGACATTCTCTATTTCCTTATAATATGATAACAGAAAATCCGGAATTATTTTTTCCTGAATTATTGTGAAACCAGTTGCAAAAAGCTGAAATGCAAAAATTCCCAATATTCCTGAAACCACCTGAATGAAATTTATTGAATAATTTTTTCTAAATAAAATGCTAACCGGCAATAATGCTTTTTTTGCAAAATAAATCGTAGGGACAAGAATTAAAAGCAACTGCAAAACTCCCTGAGAATAAATACTGAAAATTTTAACAGAATTTTCATCAAAAAAAGAATATTGAATAATTGATGCGAAAATACCACCTGCGAAATACATCAGTATAATTATTGCTGTTACTTTATAGGCATAATGCTTATGAGAAAAAGTTCTCAAGTCTGCTGTTATCCCTAGCTTTTCGAAGGACTGTTGTCTTCCTACATCATTCATGAGTTTAATAAAAGTTCAAAATTAAAAATTCAAAATAAAAAAAAATCCCGAGATTAGCCCCGGGATTTTTATTAATATCATTTGTTAATTTACTTACTTTTTAACTTTTTTCATTGTTTTCTTGGAACTTCCATCCTTAATAGCGGCTCTTGCAGCTGCCAATCTTGCGATTGGAACTCTGAATGGAGAACAAGAAACATAATTCAAACCAATATTATGGCAGAATTCAACAGATGCCGGGTCTCCCCCATGTTCGCCGCAAATTCCAAGTTTGATATTAGGTCTGGTCTTCTGTCCATATTGAACAGCATGTTTCATTAAGAAGCCAACACCACTTTGGTCAATCGAAACAAACGGGTCAACAGTATAAATTTCTCTTCTGACATATTCAGGTAAAAATCTTCCTGCATCATCACGACTCACGCCAAGAGCCGTTTGAGTCAGGTCATTAGTTCCAAATGAGAAGAATTCGGCAACTGTAGCCACTTCATCAGCAGTAATAGCACCTCTTGGAATCTCAATCATCGTTCCAACAAGATATTTGAATTTAATTCCAGATGACTTCATCACTTCATCCGCAACATTTCTCAAGATTACTTCCTGCTCTTTCAATTCTTTAACGTGTCCTACTAGCGGAATCATAATTTCAGGAAATGCCTTTTTACCTTTTTTAATTACGTTAACGGTTGCTTCAAAGATTGCTCTCGCCTGCATTTCTGTTATCTCAGGATACATCAAACCTAAACGGCAACCTCTGAAACCAAGCATTGGATTAAATTCATGCAAATACTCAACTCTATCGTGTACCTGTTTAGCTGAAATACCCATTTGCTCAGCCAATTCTTCCTGTCCTTTGGCATCATGTGGTAAGAATTCATGTAACGGCGGGTCAATAGTTCTGATTGTTACAGGTCTGCCATCCATTGCAAGGAATATACCTTCAAAATCTTTTCTTTGCAAAGGCAACAACTTCTTCAATGCGGTTTTTCGGGCTTCTACCGAATCAGCAAGAATCATCTCCCTCATCGGTCCAATTTTTCCTTCACCAAAAAACATGTGCTCAGTCCTGCAAAGACCGATACCTTCTGCTCCAAATGCCACTGCATTACTTGACTGGTCCGGCTGGTCTGCATTTGTCCTAACATTAATCTTGCGATAAGTATCTGCCCACTTCATTATTTGCTCATAAATCATGTATTCAGGTGCTTTCTCAGGTTTAATTGATTTATCAATCAGAACTCTAACAACTTCACTTGGATTTGTCTTTATCTGCCCAACAATTACTTCACCTGTAGTACCGTCAATCGAAATCCAGTCACCTTCTTTGATAATAACTTTTTTGCCTTCAACAGACAAATTCCTTGCTTTGTAATCAATCAATAAAGCACCGCATCCCGCAACACATACTTTACCCATCTGACGTGCAACCAATGCGGCATGTGAAGTCATACCTCCACGTGCTGTCAAGATTCCTTCTGCGGCATTCATGCCACCAATGTCTTCAGGTGACGTTTCGATGCGCACTAAAATTACTTTCTCACCTTTAACTGCCCATTCCTCTGCATCCTCGGCATTGAAAACAACTTTTCCTGTTGCGGCACCGGGACCTGCATTAAGTCCTTTTGCTACAACTCTACCTTCCTTCAATGCCTGAGCTTTTCCATTTGCATCAAATACAGGTCTAAGCAACTGGTTTAACTGCTCGGGGTCAATTCTCATAATTGCTTCTTCAGGTTTAATAAGTTTTTCTTTAACCATGTCAACAGCAATTTTCATAGCTGCCATGGCTGTACGCTTGCCAACACGACACTGCAACATCCACAGCTTTTTATTTTGTATGGTAAATTCTATATCGAGCATATCTCTGTAATGATTTTCAAGGATTTTTCTGATTTGCAGTAATCTGTTGTATGACTTAGCATCCTTATCTTTTAATTGAATAATTGGTAGAGGTGTACGAATTCCTGCTACAACATCTTCACCCTGAGCATTCATCAGGAATTCACCGTAAAATTCATTCTCGCCTGAAGCAGCATTTCTTGTGAAAGCAACGCCTGTACCTGAATCATTGCCCATATTGCCGAAAACCATAGTCTGAACGTTTACTGCTGTACCCCATGATTCGGGAATGTTATTCAGTTTTCTGTAAATAATAGCTCTGTTGTTCATCCATGAACCAAATACTGCTCCGATAGCCCCCCAAAGCTGGTCCATAGGGTTTTCCGGAAAGTCAATTTTCTTGATTTTCTTAATAGCGGCTTTGTATTGCTTTACCAAATCCTTTAAGTCATCAACTGTAAGGTCAACATCGTATTGAATACCTTTTTCATGTTTCTTCTTTTCAAGGATTTCTTCAAATGGGTCAATGTCATCCTTTGTCTGTGGCTTTAAATCGAGGACAACATCGCCATACATGGTAACAAATCTGCGATAAGAATCCCATGCAAATCTTTCATTGCCGGTTTTTGCAATCAACCCCTTAATTGTCTGGTCATTTAAACCCAGATTTAAAACAGTATCCATCATACCCGGCATTGAAGCTCTTGCACCTGAACGAACTGAGACTAAAAGCGGATTGTTGACATCACCGAATTTCATGTCCATTTCTTTTTCAAGTTTCTTAAGGGCTGTACTAACCTCATCATTTAGCGATTTCGGATACTTCCTGCCGTTATCGTAAAAATATGTACAGATTTCTGTAGAAAGTGTAAATCCCGGAGGGACTTCGATTCCGAGGTTAACCATCTCTGCAAGGTTAGCACCTTTTCCACCGAGAAGGTTTTTCATTGCGGCACGTCCTTCTGCTTTCTTGCCGCCAAAGTAATAAACATACTTTGCGTTTTTACTTGTGGTTTTCTTAACTGTCTTAACTTTTTTCTTAGTCATATATCAACTCCTTATTAAAAATAAATATAATTATTATCAATTTTATTAAAATTATAAAATAACAAATTTAAACAAGCTGTTGAAATCTTACAAGTAATAAAGTAAATTATAGTTAAAATTTGGAGTTGTGAGGTAGAATGTTACTTTTTATTTAATAAATCAATAAAATCACTTGCATTGATTACATTTACTTTGGGAAAATCATTTGATTTTAAGGTTTCAAAGTGCTTGTCATTTGTAACAATGAAATCTGAATTTGAAGCTATATAGCAGTCAACATATTTGTTATCGGATTCATCAATGCTCATCAATGACCAATTGTAATAAATATTTGTCTTCAAAACAAAAGGAGATAGAACGAAATATTGAGTTAGATTATCTGCAATGGATGAAGTCATCTTAAGAGAAATTATCTCGCGGTACTCATCAATAATATCATTCGAAACAGCTAATAGAATTTCGCCTGTTTTAATTTTATCGAAAATAATCCTATTAGTTGAATGAATGCCGATGGCAGAAACTAAGACATTTGTATCTAATACCACTTTCATCATTGGGCTATTCGATTATGTTCGGATGCCCACCGATTATATGATTCAGGTGTAATATAATTTTTTTTACTAAAATCTTCAATTTCGATTTCTGCTTCATTTAAAAAATATTCAGAAAGTAATTTTTGGATATTTAACAAATCCTTATCCGAAATATTTTTTGAATAAGTTTTAAGAATTTCTAATTGTAAATTTGACAACTTATTTGATGACAACATTTTATCAATCCTTTTATTAATTAAATTTCTAATTATAATATTAACCGAAAATACTAGAAAATTATTTTATAACCACAAATTCCCGAACTTCATCACCAATTCTCAGGAAGTAAATGCCATCTGGAAAAGAGGAAATATAAATCCGTAGGGTTTCCGTAAGGGCAGGTTCATAACCTGCCCCTATAGGCATTTGTTCGCCATAGACATCATAAATTTGAATTTGCTCGTCCTGTTGGGGTGAACGACCGTTCGCCCCTACAGTGATTTCGATATAATCTGATGCTGGGTTTGGTGATAATATTATTTGATTTACAATTGAATTATTATCAACCACCGATGTGGTGTCATCTATGCCTTCGCCTTCGAGAACAATAATACTATCCTGCCCAACCGCATTTGAATAAACAACAATTTTGTCTATATAATATCTTGTTTCATTCGGTTTGAAACTGACAGGTAATTCAAAATATTCCAACGGCTTTACAGTTATATAATTCATTGAATCAAGCCATACAAATTCATTTTGAAATGCCGATTCTTTCAAATTAGAGAATCCACTTATTAGTAAATCCGAATAAGATGATATATTGGTAATTTTGATTTTTTGTACGGTTTTTATAGTATCCTTTATATTAAATTTACCAAAATTAAAATCCTCGGCTTTTATTATTGGTTTTGCTATTCCTTCACCCATTATGTATGTTATACTGTCTATCTCTTTAGAGTTTGAGAAAAATATTATGCTGTCATTATATTTCCTAACTTCATTTGGTTTAAAATAAACATCATATTCATAATATTTTTCTGGCTTGATTAGCAATGGATTTTGAGTATTAATAACAGGCAGGTTTGTCCAAAAAGCACTTTCAGATAAATTAGAATAGCCTGTTATTATTAAATCCAAAGTATCTGAAATATTATTTATCCTTACTTTCTTTACTAATGAATCTTGATTTTGTATGTCTTTATTACTAAAGTCACAATCATCAGCTTGGATAACTGGAAGAATTGTTTCAGGTGGAAATTCAAAAAAATCTCCTTCGTATCTAAAAATACCTAATCCATAAGTTCCAATTATTGGATATTTCCCAGCCCATGTAACATACATAATCTGTGCTAATTGATAATCGTATTCTTCAGGAAGAAAACTTCTTATCCACGTTTCACCACCATCCATTGTAAAAAAAATTTTACCTAAATATCCTATTAACACACCTCTCAAATCATCATAAAATTTTATATCATTAAATCCAAAATTTGGAATGGTATTTTCAGTAAAAATCAAATCCCAACTATAGCCTCCATCTTTTGTTCTGAATAATATGCCATTCCTGGTTTCACCAATTCCGGTTTTAGCATAACCACAGGCAAATCCAACTGAATCATTTAGAAAATACAACTTAACCATATAGATAAAATGACCTGTAATTGGTTCATAACCAAAATGATATATTGTGTCTAATTTATTTTCATTAATATGATACTTCATATATCGATATCCACGAACTTCAGAATTGAAAAAAGACATTACACAAATTATTGTGTTACTGTCTAAAAAGATTGGGTATTGAGGTTTAAAATAAAAATTATCAGAAATATTTTGAAATGTTTTCCAGCAATCCTTGGTTATATAAGAACCATAATCAGCTCTTATGAAACCATAGTTAAGGTTTAACATTGTAAATTCATGTAAGTGCCTATCATAAAGTTGCTCGGAATCAAGAATTGTTTTTGAAAATGTATATCCACCGTCATTGCTAATTGAAATTGCAGGTACATCCCACCATGCAATATAAATATGTTTTGAATCAGGTGCAGCACCAATATAACCATTAAGCAATACAACTTCAGGGGATTTCTCCTGGTTATGATGATATATTATTTTCCATGTTTTTCCCTGATTTGTAGATTTAAAGATTTCGGGTCCATAATCTACTTTATTTTGATTAAAAGCAAAACAATTATATTTGTCAGGGCAAGCAACTGAAAATATTTCTCCTGATTCAATTTTAACTTTTTTCCAGTCCTGACTAAATAACAAGGTAGGAATTATAAAAAAAATAATTGCATTAAAAAAAATTCTCATTTCAACCTCTAAATTTATAACAATTTTCCTAAAATTGTCAGACCATAATACATATTAACACATGAAAGAGGAAAAAGTTTCAGTTGTTTGCAAAAAAAGATAAATATTTTATAAATTTTCAGGTTTTAAATCTGTATGTTTAGCAATTCTCGAAAGCATTTTTGGACCGATTTCTTCGCCATCATGGAAGGCGAAAATGAAATCCGGATAGCCGGTTTTGGTTAAAACTTTGTGTGAACCACGAATTCTTTTAATTTCCCAGCCATTGTTCAAAAGAGTTTTGAGTACTTTTTTTGCTTTTGATGATGACCAGACTGTCATGAAGATGCATAGGAAACTTCGAAATACCGGGGAAATGAATTATTCATTTCTATTTCATCAGAAACTGATTTAATTGCAAGCTCGATGACTTTTGATGCGGCTTCCTTCTGGGTTTTTCCGTAAACCAAAACTCCCGGTATTGATGGAATTTCAGCAATCCATCTGCCGTCATCTTCTATTTCATATTCAATATTAAATTTCATGATTCACCTTTTTCTCAATTATAACGTTATAAAAATACGATTATTTTGAGATTTTAACAAACTTCCTTGTTACATCACCAATTCTCAGGAAGTAAATGCCATCGGGAAAAGAGGAAATATAAATCCGTAGGGTTTCCGTAAGGGCAGGTTCATAACCTGCCCCTATAGGCATTTGTTCGCCATAGATATTATAAATTTGAATTTGCTCGTCCTGTAGGGGCGAACAGCCGTTCGCCCCTACCTTATTTTATTTTCCGTATTGCTTTTTATAATATTCCATGTACTCTCCAGAACGTATATTTTTGCACCAATCGGGATTGTCGAGATACCATTTAATGGTTCTCTTTAAACCGTCTTCGAGAGTTGTCTTTCTTGTCCAACCAAGTTCCTTTTCGATTTTTGTGCAGTCAATAGCATAGCGTCTGTCATGACCTGGGCGGTCTTTAACGAATTCTATCAGTTTTTCTGATTTACCAAGAATTTTCAATATGGAAAGAACAATTTCGATATTTGGCTTTTCAGTTCTACCACCAACATTATAGACTTCACCCTGCTTGCCACTTTTGTAAACTGACCATACAGCAGAGCAGTGGTCGTCAACGTAAATCCAATCTCGTACATGTAAGCCGTCACCGTAAACGGGAAGTTTTTTTCCTTCGAGAGCATTCAAAATCATCAGGGGAATCAGCTTTTCAGGAAATTGGTAAGGTCCGTAATTATTTGAGCATCTCGTTATCAGAGCATTGATACCGTATGTATTCACAAATGCCATGACAAGATGGTCGGCAGATGCTTTTGAGGCAGAGTATGGAGAACGTGGCTCAAGAGGAGTATTTTCTGTGAAATAACCTTCTGTTCCAAGAGAACCGTAAACCTCATCAGTCGAGATTTGCAGAAATCGGGATAATTTGTAATCCCTTGAGGCTTCGAGCAAAGTTAGAGTACCTGTAATGTTTGTTTCAATAAAAGGTCTTGCCTCAATTATCGAACGGTCAACGTGGGATTCAGCCGCGAAATTGATTATACCAGTTATATTTTCTTTTTCAATTAGCTCACGAACTAACTTAGCATCTTCAATTCTGCCATGAATGAATTTATACTGGGGATGACTTTCAACATCCCGCAAATTCTCGAGATTCCCTGCGTAAGTCAAGGCATCAAGATTTACAATCCTAATACCATCCTGTGCTAATCGAAGGACATAGCGGATAAAATTACTGCCAATAAAACCGGCACCACCTGTAACTAAAATTGTTGCTGTCATATTTTTACAATTGTTATTATCAACTTTTTTATAAAACTGATTTCTATATGATTTATTATAATTATTTTAATCCTTGAAATCCATTTTTCTTCCTGAAAGTTTAAGAATCGTAGCGGCAATGCTCGGGAGTGAATCTGAAAAAGGAGATATTATCAAATTTGCATCAATACTATCTTTCAGGTATGGATTGCCAAATAGTATTGCAATTTTCTTTTTGCCTTCTGACAGAGTTTTGTAAGCATTAATTATTTCATCCGGTACAGTCATTGACTTATAAGCAGATGGCTTAAAGAAAAAAGCGAAGAGCATGATATCAGCATTTTGAATACCAAATTTCAAAGCCAGCAAATCATTTTCCTGAATATTTTTGTCAATGAATCCGAAATCACAATCGTTTTCAATCGCCTGACCGAGAATTCTGAAAAAAGAAGTCGGTGTGTCAATATCATCTGTTTGAAGAAAAGCAAAACCACCTATACGATATTTTTCATTTATTGGAATCAATTGTTCATCACCCCAAATTTCCAGAGCATCGTATGCCGCTACCAGAGCGATTTTCTCGTGTTCGAAGAAAGAAATTTCCATCTCTTCTGATTTTCTGTTAAATAATCCGCACCACTCCTTTGCATCGAGGATTCTTTGGAATGATTCTATTAGTTGTTGCTTCAAGTCTGGATTATTTTCAATATAATTCTCCAAAATATCAAGAGCAGATTTTGGATTTACTGGAAGCAGAAGAATATCATTTCCTGCAAGAAAAGCTTTAATAAGAATTTCGTCTTCTGAATACAGCTTTGATAAGGATTTCATATCGAGTGCATCAGTAACAATCAAACCTTCATAATTCAATTCGTTTCTTAAAATTCCGGAAATTATTTTTCCCGAAAGACTTGCCGGTGTTCCTGATTCGTCGAGCGATGGAACTGCAAGATGACCAACCATAATAGATTTGGTTCCACTTTCAATCGCATGAATAAATGGTTTAAGTTCCATTTCGTATATTCGATTTTGAGCATGTTTCAGCGTTGGCAATTCAGAATGAGAATCTTTGTCAGTATCGCCATGCCCGGGAAAATGCTTTGCACAAGTCAAAACTTTTTTTGAATGATGACCTTTGATATATTCAGCAAGATGACTTTTCACAACATCAATATTATCACCGAAAGAGCGAATATTAATTATCGGGTTATTTGGATTTGAGTTGATATCGCAAACCGGTGCCAAATTCCAAAGGACACCAATGCTCTTGGCTTCCTTTGCAATGGCTTCAGAACAATTGAATGTATGTTTGGGTTTTCCAGTTTTACCAAGTGCCATAGCATGAGGAAAGGCAGTACCATTCTCAAGTCTCATTGGTAAACCGAATTCATAATCGGCACAAAAAAGCAAGGGTATTTTGGATATACTTTGCAGCACTGTTATCATAGATTTTATAATACCCATATTTCCCTGAAATACACAAAACCCTCCGATACCTTCTTCGACAAGCTGATGAATATTTTGCTGATAATCCTTATCTGCATAGTACTGAACAGCAGATATACGAGGAAAAACACACTGAGCAATAAGCTGCCGTGTACTTAAAGTACTGATATTTATTTGCTTTTTTATCATTTAAATTTTAATTTATTTTTTTCCTTCCTACAACCTTCAAAAATATTTGGTTATGAATCTCTTTTAAAAATAGTGTAAATTTAATCCTTGAAAATCTATCCCGAAGGGATTAAACCATGGTAACTCAACATAAACTCATTAACCTAATATCCCGAAGGGATTAAATTATTAAACTTCTTCAAATAAATATTTCTCATCGTATTTTAAACCAAACTTCTCCAACAACTCAATATATTCTTCCATAAAGGTTTTTACTTTATAATGCTGTTCTTGATTTTTTATATAATTATAAACTTTTTCAGTATGCGATTTAGAGTATGAAAACGCCCCATAACCTGCTTGCCATTCAAACTTTCCAATCAACCAACGATTTTGGTTGATGTGTAAAGAAGACATTCTTTTTACTTCCTTTATTAAAGATGATAAAGATTCATTTGGATTCAAACCAAATAAACAATGCACATGATTAAACATTCCATTGATAATATATACTTTGTTCCCTTTGTTTTTAATTATACTTCCAATATATCCAAATAATTCTTCCTTTTTGTCATTTGGAATTAGATTTTGTCTTCCTTTGACTACGAAAATCGTGTGAATGAATATCTGAGTATAAGTATCTGCCATAGTGAATTCCTTAATAATTTAATCCCTGCGGGATATTGCATTGTTCCTTGCTTCTGTTACCATAATTTAATCCCTGCGGGATAATACATTGTTCCTTGCTTCTGTTACCATATTTTAATCCCTGCGGGATATTTTTTTCCTTTTTCCCTTCTCCCTTTTTCTTTTAACTTAACATTCAAAACTCAACACTCAAAACTACATTCTCTCCTTCGAATTCCTTAACCTTACTCCTCAAATCATCATTAATTCTCTTTGGGATTTTTTTAACATGGTCAATGTGAGCAAGAATAGCTGAAGCACTGACTAAAATAGTGCCATCAAATAACCTGATAATATTTCTGAATGAGAAAGAAGAGTTTTTAATTTGTGCTATTCTTGTCAAAACTTCGTATTCATCATTAAACCTTGCAGTGTTGAAGTAATCTATCTCAGCATGAACAGACATGAACAATAGCTCGTTGATTAAACTATCAGGATTTAAACCAACTCCAAGATTCCTGAAATACTCGATTCTTGCAGATTCCAACCAGTAGAAATATTGTAAATTATGTACAACCTGATACGAATCAACTTCGGCAAATTTCACTCTGCCGTATGATTTGAAATTGAACAATTGACTTTCTTTTTGTAGCTCCATCAGCCATTCATCTCTTGTTCTATTCATTTACATCTACCTCATTAGAATCAGTACCTTCTAGTTCCATCAATTCTTCAATTTTTTTATTCACTTTTGTATGTTTAATATAAAATTTAGTATATGAATCATCATCACCCTTTTCAAGAAATGTCTTAAATAATTTGATATCATCCTTGAGGTCAAAAATAATTTCTTTAAGTGAAAAAAGATATTCAAAATCTTCTTTTTTCAGATATTTTGATTTATTGAATTTTGAAAGATGCTCATTAATATTGTCAAGTTGCTTATTCAATGTAAATAAAGCACTGTCGAAAACTTCATAGTTCTCAGTATTATCAATATTATCATTCATTATTGTTATGCTAAGATATGTTTGGAAAAGATTTGTAGAAACGAGGACACTAACCGATTCCATCAACTGTTCGGCACAAACTGTATCAGCATTTTTTTGTGAATATGCAGGATAAGTAAATATGATTACAAATCCTAAAATTATTATTAGCGATATTTTCTTGCAAAGTACCATTTTTGTAAATTGATTATTATTTAATATTTTTTTCTATTACACTTTTTATTATATCCGCAGCTTTAAGAGTTTGTTCTCTTGTAATCTGAAAATGAAAAACGGCACGGAAAGTATTTTCACCAAACTGAATTATCCTCACACCTCTTCTTAGACATTCCTCTTCAAATAAAGCTGAAGAAATTTTATCAGAATGCTTAAAAATCACAATATTCGTCTGAACTCTCGATAAATCCACGTCCAGATAATCAGATTCATTCAACTTTTTTGCAAAGATTTTTGCTTTAGCGTGAGAATCTGTCAGCAATTGAAAGTGATTTTTTATAGCATATAAACCGGCAGAAGCTAAAATACCTGCCTGTCTCATACCTCCACCTAAAACTTTTCTGAATCTTCTTGCTTTTTTAATATTTTCTTTTGTACTTGCCACCAATGAACCAACCGGAGCACCAAGACCTTTTGACAGACAAACAGAAACAGTATCAAATGGTCCTGCAAATTTCTTAATGGGAATACCAGTAGCGGCAGAAGATTCCCAGAGTCGGGCTCCATCACAGTGAAATTTCAAACCATTTCTTTTCACAACTGCTGCAATTTTATGAATTTCATCCACCGGAAAAATCGTTCCACCATGCCTGTTATGTGTATTTTCAATGCAAACCAGTGAAACATTCGGATAATGTTCATTATCAGGATGAATACACTTTTCAATTTCAGATTTTTTGTAAATACCTCGCTCTGTATTTATTCTTTTCAGTTGTACACCTGATAAAAGAGCTGGTGCACCGGCTTCGTAATGAAAAATATGTGATTCAGCTTCAACAATTACCTCATCAGCAGGTTTTGTCAATATGTGAAGTGAAATCTGATTTGCCATAACTCCAGATGCTACAAAAATAGCCGCTTCCTTTCCGAGCAAATCTGCAATGTATTCTTCCAATTCATTAACCGTAGGGTCTTCTCCGAAAACATCATCACCTACTATAGCATTAGCAATAACTTTCCTCATCTTTTCGGTTGGAACAGTAACCGTATCGCTTCTTATATCAATAATTTCGTTCATTTAATTTAAATTAAAAGATGAATATAACTAATATGAAAAAAATTAACTGATAATAATTCCCCACCCCACAAAACTAAACCAATAGATACAGGGATAGCAAGATTATCATCCATTTTCATCATCGTAGATGCCGCTTCAGCAAAACCACCAATTATTGCCGCAATAATTCCAAAGAAAAAATAAGTCCATGGAGCAGAAATGATTGTACCAATAATTAAAACGACTAAAATTGCTGTTACCCAAAATGCAGTGGTTCCTTCCCAACTTTTTCTGACAAACAATGGATGTTTCCCAAATCTTCTTCCAATCAGAGCGGAACTTATATCAGATATTATCAGGATAGTAAACCCTGTAATAACAAATATTTTAGGAAACATAATTACACATACGACCGCTGAAATTAAAACCCAGGTAGCACCGTTAAGAGTAAATACATCATAATATTCGTGAGGTCTTAAGATTTTTCCAAAATACTTATGAAAAAATTCTCTAAATTTACTTTTTTTCCTACTGGCAAAATCAATAATTATTGATAGAATTGTTAACGGGATTAAAATCCAAAGAGCAAGCTCTTTTGGGATAAAGGTATAAACAATAGGAATAGACAGCGAAATCATGTGAATGCTCTTTCTCAAAACTTCCTGTCTATATGTAATTTCAAATTCATTTGACATAATTTATATATTTTCTATGTTACATTTAAAATCTTATGCAAAAATAAATATTGGTCTTGAAGTTCTCTATAAAAGACAAGATGGATTTCATGAAATAAATACAATCTTTTCAAAGATAGGATTGTATGACGAAATCACTATCGAACCAAATATAGAACTAATTGTTGAATGTAATCCTCCTTTAAATTTACATCCTGAACAAAACCTCGCTTATAAATCAGGCAAATTAATTCAAAATTACTTTGCTACCAAATCAAAAGGCGCAAAAATTACGATATTCAAGAAAATTCCTTTAGGCGGAGGACTTGGTGGTGGAAGTTCAAATGCGGCAACAGTTCTTAAAGGTTTATGCAATTTTTGGGGTATAAAAGCAACAGAAACTGAAATTCAAAACATGGCCGCTGAATTGGGTGCTGATGTACCATTCTTTCTGGGAGGTTATTTCGCAGTTGGTAAAGGCAAAGGTGAATTATTGAAGTATTTCGATTTTAAAATACCGTATCATATCCTTTTGGTTTTACCTGATATTTCTGTTGATACAGGTACAGCTTACAGGGAATTGCAAAGAGGTGAAGAATTAATCAAAGGGACCGATTTAAAAAAGGTCTTTTTGGAAAATATTAATAAACCTCTAAAACTCAGGGAATTATTAAAAAATGACTTTGAATGCACAGTTTTCAAGAAATTTCCGGAAATAGCTCAAATTAAGGAAAAACTATATGAAAATGGTGCTGTTTTTGCTCAAATGAGTGGAAGTGGTTCCAGTATTTATGGATTTTATAATAGTTTAGAAGAATTAATGGCATCGTCAGAAGAACTGAATTCATTTGGAAAGACGATTTCATTACCAATTAATGAAATGGTAATAAATCAGTAATTATTCTTATTTTTGTAAATTGTTAAGATTGAGTTAATAATTTTCTGATTTATGGAAATTGTAATAGCATCAGCAGAAGCAGCACCACTTGTGAAAGCCGGAGGATTGGCAGATATTGCCGCATCCTTACCTGCTGAATGGAGTAAATTCGGACAATCGGCTTATTTATTCTTACCAAAGTATTCATTCATAGATATCCACGAATACGGTTTTGTCCCGACTTACCTTGTTCTATATGTTCCAATGGGTTCGTGGATGGAATTTGCACATCTCTGGTATGGCAAACTGCCGGGTTCAAATTTTCCGGTATATCTCATCGAAAATAATGATTACTTCGACAGAAGGGGAATTTATGGTGACCCGAATGAGTATGGAGACAATGACAGAAGGTTTATCTTTTTAAGCAGAGCTATTTTTGAGGCAGTCAAAGCGTTGAATATCACACCTGATATAATCCATGCACACGATTACCATACTGCTTTTTCCATGGCTTTTCTTAAATCGCATTATAGAAATGACCCGAGATTTTCTAAAACAGCAGGAGTCTTTACAATCCATAATCTTGCATATCAGGGATGGTTTGACCCTTTCAGGGCTATGTATTTTTCCCAATTTGGAATGGGTGAGATTTATCCCGGTTCATGGTTCGAAATTCATGGTAAGGTGAATGCAATGAAGACAGGAATCATGTTTGCAGATAAAATTACAACCGTCAGTCCGACTTATGCAAAAGAAATAAGGACGCCATATTTCAGCGAAGGACTTCAGGATGTTTTAAACCACAGAGCGGAAGATTTAATAGGAGTTTTGAATGGTGTTTATTATCACGAATGGGACCCTGAAATTGATGAGTTTTTGTACTCGAAATACTCAAAAGATTATATTCAAGGCAAAAAAATTAATAAGCTGAAGTTTCTTCACGAAAGAGGTTTGAGCGATGCCGATGACCTTGATTTGCCTTTGCTGGGTATGGTTACACGGCTAACTGAACAAAAAGGAATTGACCTGCTTATCAACAAGATTGAATGGCTTTTAAGTAATAATCTTTGCCGTATAGCTCTTCTTGGTTCAGGAGACAAACAATTTGAAGATTTCTTCAATTACATTGCTTACAAATATCCCGGAAAAGCATTTGTTGATATCGGCTATCATAACCGGCTATCGCACAGGGTTATTGCCTGTTCCGACTTTTTGCTTATGCCTTCGCGGTTTGAGCCATGCGGTTTAACTCAGATGTATGCACTTAAATATGGAACAATACCAATAGTAAGGAATACCGGCGGTTTGGCAGATACTGTCTTAGAGTATAACTCCGACAATGGTACAGGTACCGGTTTTCTCTTTTGGCAATACAACGCCGAGGATTTTGCTTACGCTATTCGAAGGGCTTTGAATATTTATAATGCCGAACCGCATTGGACAATTATCCGTCAAAATGCCATGAGTCAGGATTTTTCATCTTCAAATACTGCTTTAGAATACCTCAAAGTCTTTAAGTGGGCTTTGGAAAAGGTAAGAGGTAAAGAGAAGTAGTTCTCCGTTTTTTTTGAACTGCGAACAGCTATTCGTTAGCTTCAAGAAGACTGAAGTCAGAAGTCAAAATATTAAGTGTTGCTTGTTTAGTAATTATCTTAGAACCACAAATTTTTCGATATGGTTGCCTGCTCTAAGAAAATATATTCCTGTGGGTAAATGGGAAACGTCCAACCTCACCCCCTGCCCCTCTCCAAAAGGAGAGGGGAGTGAAGATTGCATAACACATTGTCCGAATGTGTTGTAGATTTTAATAAAATAACTTTCTGAAAGTTCTGAACTTTCTGAAAGTTTGTTATCAATTTTTATTTCGATGTAGTCGGATGCGGGGTTGGGATGAATTGAAATATCTTTCCCCTGTAACCATTCTTCAATTCCTATTGTAGAATCATAACCTTCACCTTTGAGGTATGACACAAACTTTGTTTTCCATGTATTGGTATAAAATCCGATGCTATCTGTGTATTCTTTCATTTCATTGGGTTTGAATAATACTGTGAATTCATAAGAACCCATGGGACCAATTCTTAACGGATTTAAGCTATCTATTATCGGTAAATCAGTTTGAAAGGCAGTGTCATTAATTTTAGTATATTTATTTATGGTTAATTCTGCGTCACCCCTATTTAATATCATTACTTTCTTTTTAAGAGTATCGAAACGGTGTATTTCATATCTACCGAAATCGCAATCTTCAACCCAAATGTCCGCCTCCCAAACTTGTTCTGTAAAGTCGAAGAAGTCACCTTCGTAACGAAAAATTCCAGAATTATTTGCCCAAATAACAGAAATAGGAGTATGTCCTGCCCAAACAACTTCAGAAGTTAAAACACTTTTAAATTCTGACGGATTTTCATTTTGAATCCATGTCTCACCACCATCTTTTGTAGTCCATATTTTTCCAACTTGACCAACAGCAACTCCGTTTTTTGAATCAAAGAAAGCAATATCCTGCAAACCTCCGGTTGGTTCCGCCAACACCTTTAATTTTAGTATCCAATTATGTCCACCATCGATTGTTTTATATATTAAATCATAAGCCTGACCACCTAATCCGGTGTTCTGTTGTCCACAGATAAAACCTAAAGATTCATTAACAAAATATATTTGTTCTAAAGAATGTGGATAAATATTATCATGCCATTTCGGGAAATCATATAAAGTTTCCCATTCATTAGTATTTATTTTATACTTTTTAAATAACATTCCAAGTGAATCCATACTCGTAGAATATAACAAAACTATCGTACTATCGTTTATGAAAATAGGAGAGTAATATGAATCATAAATTGTTTGGGGATACTTAACAAATGTTTCCCATCCATCTTTAGTTATATAATAAAAATCTGATGAAACTCCAAATCCAATATTTGTATCTAACATTGCAGATGTATAGATTATTCTACTATCTTTTGGGTCAATTGTATCATAAGGTATTCTTCTGAATGTTTTTCCACCATCTATACTTTTATTTATTATAGGATTATCTTCCATGAACATGAAATAATAATCGGGATGTGGAGACAATCCATGGTCAGCATTATATAAAGGTGGGTAGGGTTGGTTGTCAGGATCAGATTTATGCTGTAAAAACCAGTCTTTCCCTTGATTACTTGACTTAAATAGCTCATAATTAAAAGTACTTTGAACAAGGAAAAAACAATTATTGCTGTCAGCACAAGTCAATGACCAACATCTTTTGACACCAAAATCTTTAACAAATTTCCAATCGCTTTCGGAATTTGAACTATAAATAATAGCAAAAATGAGTAACAAATATTTCATTTCAACCTCTCAATTTATATCAGTTTTTCCAAAATTGTCACACCTTTATATGTATTAACACATGAAACAGGAAATAGTTTCACTTTTTCTTGTAAAATGAAATTTAAATCAACAAATTATTCGATAAAAAATTCAACAGTTACTACCGCTTTGACCGATTTTTCAATGGTGCTTAAATCGTATTCTCCATAATCGGAAACGTCAACGGAATTTACAGGTGTTATCTGGAACACGCCTTGTTTTGCAGACTTTAGTTTGCCGACTTCGCTACCGCTGTTTTTTGCAAGCTGTTCTGCTCTGACTTTTGCATCTTTGGTTGCCTCTCCAAGCATTTTTACTTTCAAATCATTGAGCTTTGTAAAGAAGAACTGCGGCGGCTCTGAGAAAATCTCGATGCCGTTTTCAATCAATGAGGTAGCTTCGTTAGCGAGCAACTGTATTAACTTGATATCTTTAGTCGAGACCTTAATTGTCTGGTCAAGTTCGTAGCCGATTATGAGATTAGTATAATTCCCGTCATCATTGACTTTAAATATCTTTTGGGAGTTGACAGAAGAAATGGTAATATCATCAATTTTTACTCCCTTAGACAAAATATAATTCTTTGTCATTTGAATATCACTTTTCAGTTTGTTGTAAGCAGTAACCATATCTGCCGACCTTGTTCTTATGTTGCAATGCCAGACTCCCAAATCAGAAACAATATTCTTTTCCGCATAACCCTTGATTTCTATTGTCTGGTCATTGCTTTTAACGGTTTTGAATGCACCGGACAAAAACATTGCGGAAACAATTAATCCAACGGCAAGGAAAAAACCAAGCATGAAGAGACCTCCTGTATTTGAATCATTTTCTTTCATAAAGAACCCTTTCAATTAATTTTCAGTTTTCAATAAAAACCAACCAATATTTTTTTTTCAAATATATGAAATTATTTATTGATGATTTAATCTTTTCATTATCTATTTTTAGACAAAATTTATTGTTCACTCCAAATATCTTTCAACATAAACCACTGATTCAGCTTTTGATATTCTATCCATCAGGTTAAAAAACAATTCGGGATTTTTAAACGACAATGTTAAAATACCTTCAAAACCTTCATCAGTCGGATTAAAGTTAATCCCAACCATATTGATTTGTTCGTTAGTTGTTATAAATACTGTCATGTCAGACAATGCCGCAGATTGGTCAATTCCTTTTATGCTGAGTTTAGCGGTATAATTTTGCGATTCAAAGTTGTTCCAATCGAGCGAAATAGTTGAACTCGGATTTGACTTAACGATTTTCTTGATTCTATTGCATCTTTTTCTGTGAATAATTATGGTTTTGCCGTCAGGGGACAATTCGCCAAGAATTTTATCTCCCGGCAATGGATAACAACATTCCGATAATATGACCTTATGGGTTATCTGAGGCAATGATTCGGTAATGTATTGCTTATTCACTGTTTCTTTTTCGATGTCCTCAGATTCTGATTTTTTCTTTTTTTTCATATCTCTCAGCAATTGTTTTATATAGTCAAAAAGCAATTGTTCATTCAACCCGGATGTGCTGAGTTCGATGAAAAAATCCTGCTTTGAATCATAGCTCAAAGATTTTAAAATCTTGCCGAACTTTTTCTCGGAAACTTTGAAATCCATTTTATTTAAAAACTCATTCCAAATCATCTGACCTTTTTCTTCGCTTTGGATTTTTTGGTCTCGGAAATATTTGAGTAAGTAATTTTTTGCTCTTTGAGTAACGACAATTTTAAGCCAGTCTTTGTTTGGTTTTTGATTCTGAGACGTAATAATTTCTATTTGGTCTCCACTTTGGAGTTTATAATCCATCGGAACTATTTTGGAATTTACTTTGGCACTAATGCAATGTTCACCAATTTCACTATGTATGGCAAATGCAAAATCGAGAGGAGTCGCATCTTTTGGAAATATTTTAAATTCCTTAGTCGGAGTGAAGACATATATTTCATCTTGATGCCAGTTTTTTCTTATTGATTCGAGCAATTCATCAGAAGCTCCCTTGCCGACTTTTTCAAATATATTCTTTATTAAATTCAACCACTCTTCTGTGTTTTCATCGTCTAACACTGATTGTGCCGGAAGCAAACCTCTTTTATAATTGAAATGTGAAGCAACACCTTTTTCGGACATAAGGTGCATCTGCTTTGTTCTGATTTGCAATTCGACAGGGCTTCCGTCAGGACCTTTCAGGGCGGCATGCAGGGATTGATAACCATTTTTTTTAGGATTTGAAATATAGTTTTTAAGCGTTCCGGGAACCAACTCATAGATACCAGTTATAATTGCATAAGCTATATAACAATAATTTATATCTTCTGAATTTATTATAACTCTTATAGCAAACAAATCATTCAGTTTTTCAAGCGGCAACTGACGAATATGAATTTTGTTATAGATCGAAAAAAAATGTTTTGCCCTGCCACTTATTTCATAATTAATCTTATTTTTTTTATAAAGTTCATCGTTGTCGAGAGCTTCCTTGATTGGCTTGATAAAATTCCTGATATACTGTTCCCTCTCATTTCTCGTACCGTGAACCTTTTCTTTGATAATTCTGTACTCATCCGGATTTGTAATTTGAAATGCAAGGTCTTCGAGTTCACCTTTGATGTTACCAAGACCAAAACGATGTGCAAAAGGTGAATATATTTCAACAGCCTCATGTGCTAATTGAATCTGTTCATCTATACTAAGTGTTGGTAGGTTCGTAAACACGGCATCAGTCATATCCCTCATGTTTTGCAAAGTTTCTGCGATTTTAATCAAAATGATTCTAACATCTTTAAAAAGTGAGAGGAGAAGTTTTCTGTAATTCTCACTACTGGAAATATTTTGGTCTTCGATGTGCTGAATTTTACCAATACCCTCAACGATTTCGGAAACAGTTTCTCCGAACTCGAGACGAATATCATGTAGCTTAAAAACATCACTGTCTTGAGGAATATCGTGTAATAATGCACAGACAACGGATATTTCATCCAAAGGCATTTCGTTAACAGTTATCATCGCTACGTAGTAGGAATGTTTGTAGAAAGGGATACCCGATTCAGTTGATTTGTTTTTATAAGCTTCGAGACAAAAATGATATGCCTTTGATATAAGATTTTCATCAACTTCTTTTAGGTTAGTTCGACAGGGTTTAATGAGATTATCAAGTTCAACCTTGTAATCCTTAGCTTTACCTACGGGTAGTTCAAATTCCTTTTTTTTAAGCAGCCAAATCATATATCATTCACAATTAACCAACACAATTATTAATTAATCTATTCGTAAATTATTCTTTTTAGTTAATTTAGTAACAATTAATTAACAATCAGAATAATTTTGCAAAATTACGAAAAATAAATGAATGAAACCTTAAACCTGTAATTAACAGGTAAGAAATTATGAATGGAACAGAATCGAAAATAGAGAAAGCCCTGGTTGTAGCAGTTGTTAAAAAAGGTGCTGACAAAAGTATAATTTTCGAGCATCTTGAAGAACTTGAATCCTTAATCGAAACTGCGGGTGCGAAGGTTATAGAGAAAATATATCAGGAACTTGAAAAACCTAACCCAAAAACAGCAATTGGAAAAGGTAAAATAGAGGAAATCAAGCTGATAATCGAGGATGAAGGTATAAGTTTAATAATTTTTGACGATGACATCACCCCGACACAAGTTAGAAATCTTGAAATTGCCTGGAAAGTTAAGCTAATGGACAGAAGCGGTTTAATACTCGATATTTTTGCCAAACATGCTAAGTCCAACGAAGCTAAAACTCAGGTGGAACTGGCTCAATCACAATACCTGCTTCCGAGATTGACAAGAATGTGGACACACCTTTCAAAGCAATATGGAGGTATTGGAACAAAAGGTCCGGGAGAAACTCAAATTGAATCGGATAGAAGAGTCTTGAAATCCAAGATTTCCAAACTGAAAGATAAATTGAAAGAAATCAGTATTCAAAAAGAACAGCAAAGAAAAGGTCGCTCGGACTTGCCCCGATTTGCTTTGATTGGATATACAAATGCCGGTAAATCAACACTAATGAATGCTTTGACCGAATCTGATGTTCTTGTTGAGGATAAACTCTTTGCTACATTAGATACAACTGTCAGGGCATTCAACTTTCCAAATGGTCAAAAAGCTTTACTATCTGACACTGTTGGTTTTATCCGAAAACTTCCGGCACATCTGGTGGCATCGTTTAGAAGTACGCTTGCTGAAGCATCAGAAGCAGATATTTTAATTCAAGTTGTTGATGTTACTCACCCATATTATTCAGAGCATATAAAAGTTGTAACTGAGACACTTGAATTTTTAAAATTGAATGAAAAACCGTACCTATTGGTATTCAACAAAATAGATGCTTTAGAAAACAAAGAGGAAATTCGAGCCATCAATCTATTATACCCGGAAGCAATTTTCATTTCTGCTGATCGGGGAATTAATATTAGCAAATTACTTTCACAAATGCAGAATAAATACGATGAGCAGGGTAATTTGTTCAAATTTCTTCTCCCCTATTCCGATATGGACAAGGTTAAGGATATATACACATTGGGAGATATAAAGGAAAAAATTGAAAGAGATGAAGGAATTTATTTTGAAGTAAAACTAAAGCATGACAGAATTGAATATTTCAATCACATATTTTCAAAATATCTGGGTACAGTTGATAAATAATATTTGCAAAGGATTAAAATGGAACAGGAAAAAATTAAAAATGTAATAGTCAATACTCATAAAAACGTAAGATATGTCATCTGGGCAGACAGAAAGCTAACAAGAGATGAAATGTTAAAGCAAGTCAGGAATTACAACTACAATACGCTGAATATCAGACCAAAGTCAGACACTGAGATTGAATTAAATTTTGACTTTGATTTGTAATCTCTATTCCCTGATACATCTGATAGCAAAGCCAAATCTTACATCATCAGCATTTTTTTGAGTTTTGGCAGTTAATTTATCAATGAATATATTAAATGCGTATTCACCTCCCATATCATTTGTAGTCCACCAGTTGCAACTATAGCCTAAGTTGTAGAACAAACCGTTTTCCCTCCGAAAACCAGATGGAAGACCAATGAAACCACTTTCATTGGTAGCTCCCGTATTCGGGACCTGCCAGAAATCCGTACCTGTTTGTTTAAGTTTTCCCCCGGCTATTTCATCACCACCCAAATAATTAATCAGGATCGTCCAATCATCAACAGAAGGAATTCTCCAGCCATCGGGAGCAAGTCCACGAGGGTCATTTACTGCGAACCAATTATATAATTTGCCATAGGTTTTACCGTATGAGGTATCATTATTGTAATAACACCAGGCACCTGTTGTCAATTTACTCCATTCCAAAGCATCGTTAACCTGTGGAATAGGGTCACCATTTCTGTAATGGTCAACATCAAGATTTTTCTTCATCCAAACTTGATTACCGATTTTGACAGTATCCAAATTATTATTATTGTTGTTATTATTATTTGTTGTGATAGTTTCCTCACCGCAGCTTGTCAAAATGAAATAGAATGACAGCATTAAAGCTAATAAATAATTTTTACATTTTTTCATTTGTGCTACCTTAAATCAATTATTAAAATGGACATTTAAACAAATTATTATTTTCTTAAACTAAGTATTTTCTTTTTGGGTTTATCCTCTCTCCAGCGATAGTTCGGAAGAAAGTAACTTTCAACTTTGTCCCATACTAAATTTTCGGGATAGTATTTGCCCTGAACAGCACCGAGCCAAATAATATCTGCCGGCTTGCCATCTTCAAAATAAATATTGATACTGTCACAGCTTGTAAGGTCCGTACCGTCGTTGCCCTGCTCTGAGGACATGAAATAAAGACTTTTTGCATTACCGTATCCCTCTATTTTGCTTATCTTCTTTTCATAGAAAAAGATTTTTACAGAGTAACCTACTATCTGATTTTTTCTCATCAAATCATTTGTATCATCTCTCGATACAGCAAGTGCATTTCCGAATGAATGTATCATGCTTAATTCGTTTTCCGGTATATAAACAATTATAGAGTCCCCGTGCAATTGTGTTGAATCGTACCAAACAATCGGGTTTCCCTCAAGAAAAAACATATCGCTTGTTTTAAAAAAGATGGCTTTTTGGGAACGGGCAAATACATTTCCACGCACAATTTCAACATTACCATTGAATAAATACTTTTCATTATCAGCTTCTCGAATAGCTTCCATACTATCTGCAGATATTGTCAAAGTATCATATTCATATATAGCTTTTTTATACGAGTCAGGAAAATACAAACCCTCCTCATTTTTTCTTATAGAATCAATTTGGAAAAGTATAGGATTTCCTTTTGCACTTGTATAATTTTTTTGCGGAATATTTATAACGGTATCACCTGTTAAATAAACATTATTATATTTTCCTTTGATGATAACATTTCCATAATTTTTACTTTCTTTTGTTTTCCGGTTATAATAGAGTTTATGAGAAGTAATTCTTACTGAGTCATCAACAACAACAACATCTCCGGAAGCATCGCTTTCAAGTGTTCTTCTGTTGTATTTTGCTTTTTTTGTTGTTATGGTTACCGATTCATCGGAAATAATAACATTACCATCGAAATCTGCAATCAATGAATTAGTGTTGTAAGTTCCTCTATTAGCTGTAAGATTTACATTGCTGTCAATAATGTTTATATTCCTTGGTGCAACTGCAATTCCTGAATTGCCTTCATAATTAATAATAGGTGCTTTCAGAATCATATCATTTTGCTTAATAACAACATTGCCGAGCAAATCAGCTCGATTCTGATTGAAATATTGATATGCAACATCTGATGAAACCCGAACATCTCCATGCATCAATCTGACATTTCCCTTGTATTCACGCATTGGTCCTTCGGGTGGATTACTGCCTGCCATAACATCTGCATTTAATAATTCTATCGTTTTGTTCTGAGGTACCTGAGCAATTACATCCTTCGACATGCTAAGGATGATAAATCCCAAAAATATAATTGATATATATTTCTTTATAACATTCATTATTTGAATTCAATCAGATTTTTGTACAATTCGTAATTATCATCTTCGTAGCAACAGAAAATTACTTCTTCAATAAAATCATTTTCTGATAAAAATCTTTTAACTTCAGTAACTGCGACCTTAGCGGCTTCTTCTTTGGGATAACCGTAAATTCCCGTGCTAATATTCGGAAATGCAATTGTCTTTAAACCAAAATCTACTGCTAATTGCAATGAACTGCGATATGCTTTTGTCAGGAATCTATCCTCTCCTTTATTGCCACCTTTCCAAATAGGACCGACAGTATGAATTACATATTTGCATGGCATATTTCCTGATTGTGTAATCGCCGCTTCACCCACAGGCAATTCACCACCCATCTTCTGAATAATCAGCATACATTGCTCATGTAACATAGGACCTGCAGCGCGATGAATGGCTCCGTCAACACCGCCTCCACCTTGAAGATATTTGTTCGCAGCATTTACTACAGCATCAACCTCAAGTTTAGTTATATCACCTTTGACTAATTCAATTTTATTCATATTAATATTACTTCAAAACAATACCATCAAGCACATCAAACACAGTTTGTATTCTTCCGAACGGAGCGGATATTTGAATACCCTGAACTTCATCTTTCATTTGCCCGAGCGTCTCTCTTGCAATCAAAATACCTTCCTGAACACTTTTTTCTTTGCTATCCTCCACCCTACGCATTCTGTCCATGATATTTTCAGGTACATTGCAACCCGGCACTTCGTTATTCATAAACTCGGCATTGCGGATTGAAGTCAGGGGCCAAAGCCCTGCAATCAATGGTCTTCTTATATGCTCAATTCTTTTAATAAAATTTTCGAGAACATTGAGGTCGAAAACTGGTTGAGTGATGATAAACTCTGCACCTGCATCAACTTTCCATTCAAGCCGTTTGATTTCCTCATCCAAATTAATTGCTCCAGGGTTAGCACCGACACCGATAAAAAATGCCGCAGGTTTACCTATCGGATTTCCTGCTATATCCAATCCGTGATTTAACCTGTTCAATATATTGACCAAGCCAATAGAATCAACATCGAAAACACCAGTAGCATCAGGGTAGTTGCCAAGTTTTGGAGGGTCTCCGGTTATTGCTAAGATATTTTTTATACCAAGTGCAAATGCCCCCAGTAAGTCAGATTGAATACCGATTACATTTCTATCCCTGCAAACATAATGCAAAACAGATTCGATACCAACATCGCGTTGAATTTGCATAGCGAGTGATAATGCCGACATTCTGGCACTTGCACGAGGACCATCAGGAATGTTAATTGCATCAATTCCCTGATAATATAAATTTCTTGCTTTATCAATTTCATTAACAGCAGAAACCCCATGAGGAGCTAAAAGTTCAACGAGTTTAATAAAATATCCGTTCTTAACTCTGCTTGCCAGCCGGGACTTATTTTCCTGTTCGACAAGTTTAATATCCGGTAGTTCAAGTTTTTCGATGCTTGAAATGTATATTTTCTTATAACCCGGTCGAATTGCATTGATAGCATTTCTCATCGCCTTAATATGTTCTGGGTTTGTACCACAACATCCACCAATAACATTGGCACCCGAATTTATGAAATGCTTTGCATACTCACCCAAATATTCAGGAGATGTCATGTAGATATTTCTTCCGTCAATGTTTCTGGGTTTACCGGCATTGGGCATGACAGCTATAGGAGTGTTTGTAAATGCTCTCGATTTTTCTAACCAGTTCAACATTCTGTGAGGACCAACAGTGCAATTTACTCCGATTACATCAGCACCATAAGATTCAAGTTCTTTGATGAAAACCTCCGGAGATGCACCTGTCAGCGAGTTACCTGCTTCATCAATTGTCATCATTGCAATTATTGGTAAATCGCAAATTCTCCTTACTGCCTTGATGGCTTGATACAACTCTTCCGGATAGATGAAGGTTTCGAGAACAAAAAGATTTACACCACCTTCCAGCAAACCCTTTGCCTGTTCTTCAAAAGCTTCAAGGGCTTCCTCCTTTGACAATGGTCCCAGAGGTTCCATTTGCACACCTAACGGACCGATAGCACCTGCAATAAAGATATCTCCGGCAGCAACTTCTAAAGCAATCTTTGCGGCTTCAAAATTTATCTGATAAACTTTATCCTGAAGTTGATGATGCTTTAATTTATATTTATTAGCACCGAATGTGTTTGTTTCGAGTACGTCAGCACCGGCTTTCTTATAATCCAAATGGATTTGTTTAATCAAAGTTGGATTTGATAAATTTAATTCATCATAGCACTTGTTGATGAATACACCTCTTTTATATATCTCTGTTCCCATAGCTCCGTCAAAGAGCATGGGTTTGGAATTTAGTTCTTGAAGAAAATCTTTATTAGTAATCATATAGCTTATTTTTATTATTTTTACAAAATTAACGAAAAAACCTAACTTATAATTTATCACACATTTTGGTTACAATCAAGATGGATTTCAGTTGCTCTTTAAATAAGCAATAAGTAATTATATTTCAATATCTTAAGAGAAAAAGAAAATATTAATCAGAACAGCATTTTTTTATGAATTAATTGTTTTTCCATATATTTGAAGTTTATTAAATTTTATGTTATTAAAATTAATGTAATTTGGAAAAATAATTTGAAATATAATATGGAAAAAATTGTTTTTATTTTTATAAAAGGATAAATAAAATGAATGTGATTGTATTTAATTGTGGAAGTTCTTCTATGAAATTCCAAATCATTGACACTGATATAGAGAAAATCGATAAGAACACAGATGTACAACTAGCAAAAGGATTGATAGAGAGATTGGGTAGTCAGTCGCTTATTACTTTTCAGGTTGAAGGTAAACAGACAATTAAGGAAGCCCTCCCGTTGCGTGACCATAGAGCTGCACTTAATTATATTATGAAATGGGTAACTTCTGAAGAAACTGAAATACCCGGTATTAATGGTTTAGAAGACATACATGCCATCGGACACAGGGTTGTACATGGCGGTGAAAAATTTAAAAGTTCATGCAGAATTGACAATGAAGTAATTCAGGGTATAGAAGACTGTATTGATTTGGCTCCATTGCACAACCCTGCAAACTTAAAAGGTATTTATGCGGCTCGTGAGATTTTTGGTCCAAGTGTACCTCAAGTTGCTATATTCGACACTGCTTTCCACTCGACAATGCCTGAATCAGTATATCTTTATGCAATACCATACCAACTTTACCGAAGATTTAAAATCAGGAAATATGGGTTTCATGGTACTTCACACCGCTATATTGCATACAGATATAGGGCTCTAACAAATACTAAACGTGAAGAATGCAATATAATCACTCTTCATTTAGGGAATGGCTCGTCTGCTTGTGCTATCAAAGGCGGTTCCTCAATAGCAACATCAATGGGATTCACTCCTCTCGAAGGATTGGTTATGGGTACCCGTTGCGGAGACATAGACCCAACAGTTATCGAATATTTGTCTCACAAGGAAGGTGCATCAGTGGATGAGGTTTTTTCGATATTAAATAAACGTTCAGGTGTGCTTGGAATTTCCGGTTTAACAAACGATATGAGGGACCTGCTCGAGGAAATCGAAGAACATCAGGACAGACGTGCTAAACTTGCTGTAGATATGTTTTGCGAAAGAATTAAGAAATATATCGGAGCATATATCGCTTCGATGAATTGCTGCGATGCTATCTGTTTCTCTGCAGGTATTGGGGAAAATTCTGCAAAAATCCGTGAAAAAACTTGCGAAAATCTTGAATTTCTCGGGATTAAACTCGACCCTAAATTGAATAAGCAGGCTGTTGGAGGCAAAGAAATGAAGATTAGTACCGAGGATAGTAAAATAGCGGTTTATGTTATACCGACTAACGAAGAGCTCGTTTTTGCGAGGGATACTGTCAGAGTTGTTTTGAATATACCTAAACCTTGGCACTAAGACAATTAACAATTAATAATTTACAATGAACAATTAGAGAAAAATAATTTAGGATAGTAAAATGAATGAATTTATAAATTCTATAAGAACAAAGGCAAAAGCAAGAAATTTTACTGTTGCCTTTCCGGATGCTGATGATGTGAGAACTTTGAAAGCATCATTGATTTTAAAAAACGAGAAAATTGCTCAACCGGTTTTGGTGGGTAATCCCGAGAAAATCGTAAAGGTTGCTAACGAAAATAAACTCGATATTTCCGGGATTGCAATTCATAATCCCGATGATTCAGACCTGAAGGCAGAATTTTCAAATCTTCTTTTTGAGAAAAGAAAATTAAAAGGTATGACATTGGAACAGGCAAAGGAAGCTGTAAAAGACCCTTTATACTTTGCAGGTTTATTGCTCGAAACTGACAGAGTTAAAGCCGTTGTTGGAGGTAATGTCTCCTCAACAGGAAACGTTATGAGAGCGGCTATTTATACTGTTGGAGTTGCTGAAGGAATATCAATAGTCAGCAGTTTTTTTGTTATGGTATTTCCTGACAAACTTCTTTGCTTCGCTGATTGTGCAGTTAATCCTGACCCAACTGAAGCTCAGCTGGCAGATATTGCAATATCTTCAGCGATAAACTTCAAAGCAGTAACAGGAGAAGAACCAAGAGTAGCTATGCTGTCATTTTCTACAAACGGTAGTGCTTCACACCCTGATGTTGAAAAAGTGCAAAATGCAACTAAAATTGTAAAACATAAAGCACCTGATATTCCGTCAGATGGTGAAATGCAGTTAGATGCAGCTATTATCCCGTCAATCGGAGAAAGGAAATTCCCCGGCTCAAATGTTGCAGGCAAAGCAAATGTTTTAGTTTTTCCTGACCTTAATTCAGGCAATATTGGTTATAAACTAACAGAACGTTTGGCCGGTGCCGAAGCCGTTGGTCCAATTGTTCAAGGACTTAGAAAACCATTCTGCGATTTGTCGAGAGGATGCAGTGCTGATGATATGGTGAATGTGGCTGCTATATGTACATTAATGGCAAAAGGGTAATTAATTACTAATTACTAATTACTAATTTTTTTTAGGTTTCAAATGAGTGTTATATTAAATGGTCAGGATTTGACCATTGAAAAAGTAGTTTCTGTAGCAAGAAATAATGATAAAGTTGAATTACATCCGGATTCAATTGAAAAAATCAATAGATGCCGTGCAATGCTTGAAAAGAAAATTAAGGCACACGAAATTATGTACGGAGTCAATACTGGTATCGGTGAATTCTCTGAAATTGTCTTAAATGACGAGCAGGTAAAAGATTTCCAAAAGTATCTGATTTATAACCATTCCGCCGGAATTGGAGAACCGGCACCAATCGAGTATGTACGGGGTGCTATGACAGGCAGAGCAAATGTACATTCCCATGGGAATTCCGGTTGCCGTCTCGAAATCACAAAAACATTAATCGAAATGCTGAACAAAGGTGTTACACCTGTTGTCTGTCAGAAAGGTTCTGTTGGAGCTTGCGGTGATTTAGCTCCGATGTCCCAGATAGCTTTACTGATGATGGGAGAAGGTGAAGCATTTTTTAAGGGTGAAAGATATCCCGGAAAGATTGCTTTCGAAAAAGCCGGTATTCCGGTTCCTGGGTTACAAGCAAGAGATGGTTTAGCAACTATTAATGGTTCAAATCTTTTAACAGCTATGAGTGCAATTCATTTGTACGATTTTAACAGGTTGTTAAAACATGCCGAGATTGCTGCTTCTATGTCTTTGGAAGCTTTGCTTGCAAACATGAAACCTTATGATATCAGAATACATGAAATACGTGGTTTTCTCGGAGCACAAAGAAGTGCAAAAGCTATTAAAAAGATTCTTGAAGGAAGCGACCTCGTTACCGGAAAGATAAAAACAAAAGTTCAGGATGCTTATTCAATGCGTTCCACTCCGCAAGTCATCGGAGCGGCACATGATGCTTTACGTTGGGCTCGTTCACAGGTGGAAACAGAATTAAACGGAGTTGGTGATAATCCTATTTTTATTCCCGAAAACGATGTTGCATTGACAGGAGCAAATTTTCAGGGTACACCGGTTTCATTGCCGATGGATATGGCAGGTGCTTCAATAACAATGGTCAGTGTTCTTTCAGAAAGAAGATTGAATCGTCTTTTAAATCCTGCTTTAAGTGTAGGTTTGCCTGCGTTTTTGACGAAAGGAGCCGGCATGTTTTCTGGTTTGATGCTCAGCCAATACACTGCTGACATGCTTATTGTAGAGCAAAGGATACTATCAACACCTGCATCCATACAATCAATTCCTGCAGCTGCAGACCAGGAGGATTTTGTATCAATGGGTATGAACACAGCAATTAAAAATGGTCAGATACTTGACAATGCCTATGGTATTATCGGAATAGAACTCATGGCAGCTGCTCAGGCACTTGACTTCCGGGAATTCAATTTCGGTAAAGGAGTACAAAAAGCAAAAGAAATTATCAGGAAACACGTAGAGTTTTTGGATATAGACAGACCTTTGTATAAAGACCATACAGTTATGAAAGAATTGGTCAAGTCCGGAAAAATCCTTGATGCAGTAGAATCAGAAATTGGAAGTCTAGAGTAGAAGAAATTATGATACTAAAAACACTAAATACTTTTGTCGAAATTGCAAAAAGCAAAACAAAAAAGAAAATTGCTGTTGCTGCTGCAGAAGACCAGCCCGTATTGGAAGCTGTTTCTGCTGCACTGAACTCAGGAATCTGCGATGCTATATTAATCGGCAACAAATCAGAAATCGATACCATATCTAAAAAAATTAATTTTGATTTGTCGAAAGTTGAATTAGTTAACGAGATGAATCCTGCTGAAGCCAGCAGAATTGCTGTAAGTTTAGTACGTAAAAATAAAGCTCATATCTTGATGAAAGGATTAGTTGGAACTGCAGATTTCCTAAGAGCCATACTTGACAAGGAAAATGGTTTGAGAAAGGGTCAATTATTAAGCCATATAGGTTTTTTCGAGTCACCAAATTATCATAAGTTGATAGCATTGACTGATGTCGCACAAAACATAGCACCAACATTAGAAGAAAAAGTTGCAATATTGAACAATGCAGTTGATATGTTTCACCGGCTTGGAATAACAAATCCGAAGGTAGCAGTTTTAGCAGCTGTTGAAACTGTTAATCCAAAAATGCCTGCTACACTGGATGCCGCATTGTTAACACAAATGAACAGACGAAAACAAATAAAGGGATGCATAGTTGACGGACCACTTGCATTTGATAATGCAGTATCGGAAGAAGCAACACATCATAAAGGAATTGTAAGCGAGGTAGCAGGTGACTCTGATTTGCTATTTGTTCCTAACATCGAAGTTGGCAATGTACTATATAAAAGTTTTACATACTTTGGAAATGCAGTAGTCGCGGCAGTTATTTTAGGTGCCTCTGCTCCAATCGTTTTAACTTCAAGAGCAGATTCAGACAGAAGTAAACTCATGTCTATTGCTCTGGCAGCTTCTTATTGATTTTTTGCAAGGAAAACATGAGAATCTTAGCTATTAATCCAGGGTCAACATCAACAAAAATTTCAGTCTTTGATGACCTAAAGGAAATTTTCACTCAGACAATAAGGCACAGTGCTGATGAACTCTCTGATTTTGACAGAATAATTGACCAGTACGAATTCAGAAAAAAAATTTTAATAGATATTTTAGAAAATGAAAATATTCCAGTTAAATCATTGAGTGTTGTCGTAGGGCGAGGTGGTTTGCTAAAGCCAATTCCCGGTGGTGTTTATAAAGTTAATGATATTTTAATAGAAGACCTTAGAAAAGAAATCTTAGGTGAGCATGCCTCCAATCTCGGTGGAATCCTCGCTGATTGCATAGCTCGTGAAGCAGGAAAAAATGTAGATGCTTTCATTGTTGATCCTGTTGTTGTTGATGAATTGGATGATATTGCAAGACCATCAGGATGTCCTCAGTTACCTCGAATTAGTATTTTCCATGCTTTGAATCAAAAAGCTGTCGCAAGAAGGTTTGCCAGGGAGCAAGGAAAAAAATATGAAGATTTTAATCTGATTGTAGTCCATCTTGGAGGTGGAATCACAGTTGGCGCGCATCGCAAAGGAAAAGTAATTGATGTAAATAACGGATTGGATGGTGAAGGTCCCTTTTCTCCTGAAAGAGCAGGAACAGTACCAATTGGTGCTTTAATCAAACTCTGTTATTCGCAAAAGTATCAATTACACGAAGTTAGAAAAATGATTACAGGCAAAGGTGGATTAGTAGCTTATCTTGGGACAAATAATGCTAATGAAGTTGAAAAAAGGATTATAGAGGGAAGTAAGAAAGATTCAAGAATATACGAGAGTATGGCTTATCAGATTGCCAAAGACATCGGCGCTTATTCAACTGTACTAAAAGGACAAGTTGATGCAATACTTTTAACCGGGGGTTTAGCACATTCAGAAGTTCTAACAAATTGGATTAAAGACAGGATTTCGTTTATTGCACCTGTTCATGTTTTCCCTGGTGAAGACGAAATGCAGGCATTAGCTGAAGGTGTTTACTATGCGATGAATGGAGAACTGGAGATACGTGAGTATGAATAACTATGGTTTAGCATTTAAAATTATATTCCTTTCAGATTTTGTAATCTCTTTAATACAAGCTATTTTTGTATCTTTATTATTTTATTTATACATAAATGTCAGAAAATATTATTGATGTAATAGATAATTACTTTGCTTCTGTCAGAGAACAGTATGGTGAAGTCCTTTTTTTTGAGAAAAATAAGAAAAAAGATAAAATTCCTGAAAAAGGAAAAAAAATCAAAAAAACTGAAAAGGCAATTGTAAAAAGAGCAAAAAAAACTGAAAACCCAGAAACAGAAGGTGATACTGAAGTATCTGTACCAACATTTGTTTCATCAAATAACGCTGTTCTGTCAATAGAAGATGATTGGAATGAATCCAAAACTCTTGATGAACTTAATAACAAAATTCATAACTGTCAAAAATGTCCTTTAGGTAATACAAGAACCAATTTTGTATTTGGTACAGGTAATCCAAATGCTGATATTATGATTATAGGTGAAGCACCCGGTGCTGACGAAGATGAACAGGGCAAACCATTTGTTGGTAGAGCGGGACAATTGTTAACAAAAATACTCGAAGCTATAAAGTTATCAAGGGAAGAAGTCTTCATTGCAAACATTTTGAAGTGCAGACCTCCAAACAACAGGAAGCCATTCGCCAGCGAAGAAAATGAATGTGAACCTTATTTGAAAAAGCAGATTGAATTAATAAAACCTGCTTTTATTCTTGCATTAGGTCTTACGGCAGTTGACTGCCTACTCAAAAAAACTCATAAGATGGGTGATATCAGAGGTTCGGTTTTAATGTATCATGGAATTAAGATGCTTGTTACTTATCATCCCGCTGCTTTGTTGAGGAATCCAAACTGGAAACCCCAAGTGTGGAAGGATGTGAAATTATTAAGAAAATTATATGATGAATATTTAGCAAAAAAATAAGAGGAATTATATGAATATAGCTGTGATTTTTGGGGGAATTTCACCCGAAAGAAATGTTTCAATATCGGGAGGAAAGGCAGTATATAATGCACTAAAGGAAAAGGGGTATAATGTTGTGCCTGTTGACCCTGCATTTGGTACAGATGCTGCAAAACGAGGATTAGAAATTATTGAATCTAATGAATTACCACCTATTGACATTTATAAAAGTTTAAGCACAAAGAAAATGATTGAATGTATAAATTCAGATATTTTTGACAATATTGATTTAGCTTTTCTTGTCGTACACGGACAAAACAGCGAAGATGGTACTTTGCAATCACTTTTACAATTGCGAGGAATAACTTATACAGGTTCAGGAATAAAATCCAGTGCTCTGAGTATTGATAAAATTGCTTCTAAAATGATGTTTTCTGCGGCAGGAATAATAACACCACCATGGACTCCTGTCAGAAAAAAAGATTATGAGAATTATGAAAATTATGAAGAAATCAGAAATGAACTTGGAGAACATCTTGTTATCAAGCCAAATGACCAAGGTTCAACTATAGGTATCACAATTGTAGAAAATGGAAATTTGGATGACATAAAAAATGCTGTATTGCAAGCATCACAATACTCAAGCAGTGTTCTGATAGAAAAATTCATCGAGGGAAGGGAATTGACAGTCGGTATAGTTGGAGATGATATTCTGCCTGTAATTGAAATTGTTCCTCAGAAAGGGTTTTACGATTATGACCACAAATATACAAAAGGAAAAACTGAATATATTTGTCCAGCAGATATTCCCGAAGATATTGAAGGATTTACCCAGGATATGGCTTATCTTGCATTTCAGGTATTAGGATGTTCCGGCTTTGCTCGTGCTGATTTCAGATTGGATGAGGATGGTCAGCCATTTATCCTTGAAATGAATACAATTCCGGGTTTTACTGCAACAAGTCTTGTGCCGAAGGCGGCAAAACAAATCGGAATTGAATTCCCTGACTTGTGCGAGAAAATCATTAATTTAGCCTTAGAAAATAACAATGGAAAACCATGATAAAAGATATTGATTTATGTGGTATTGGCAATGCTTTGGTAGATATTCAGATTGAAGTTGATGATTCGGTTATTGAAAATTTCAATCTTGTAAAAGGTGGAATGCAGTTGGCAGATTCACAACAACAATCACAAATTATCAAAGCTTTATCCGATAAAAAGCATTACAAAAGCAGTGGTGGTTCAGCCGCAAATACTATCATCGCATTTTCGCAATTAGAAGGTAAAGCGGCTTACCAAACTGTTATTGGAAAGGATGAATTAGGGAATTTCTACAGCAAGGAATTTACAGATTTAGGCATTGAATTAGTTTCAAAGGATGAATCGGATTATCCGACAGGTACATGTCTTGTACTGATAACACCTGATTCTCAGAGAACAATGGTTACTGCTTTGGGTGCAAGCGCTTTTTACACAATCAATGAAGTTGATGAAGAAATGATAAAAAGAGCAAAGTGGCTTTATATCGAAGGATATGAATTTACTCAGGAATCAAGTACTGAAGCTGTATTTAAAGCTGTTGAACTTGCAAAGATGAATGAAACAAAAATTGCATTGACCTTCTCTGATGGTTTTATCATAGATTTGTTCTATGATAAGGTTAAGCAAATAGCCGATGTTTCAGATTTAGTGTTCTGCAACGAATCAGAAGCTATGAAATTCAGTAAATCAAATAATTTGTCAGAAACTATCGTTTACTTTAATGAAAATATTAAAAATTTTGCAATAACCAGAGGTGCTGAAGGTTCAATAATAAAATGGACGGATGATTTCTTTGAAATTCCTTCATATCCAATTGTACCTAAAGACAGTACAGGAGCCGGTGATATGTTCGCAGGTGCTTTTTTATATGGTTTAATAAAAACAGATTCAGCATTTATTGCAGGACACCTTGCATCAATATCAGCATCAAAAGTTGTATCTCAACTCGGTGCAAGATTATTGAAAAAAGAATTAATTGAATTCAGAGATAATATTTTGAAAGAGATAAAGGATAAATAATGAAGAGCTCATTTGTAATTTTAATAGGACTTTTAATAATGAATACATTAACTTATTCTCAAATACCACTGTCATCTTTTGATAAACCGGATGGAACAAACAGTGAACTTATGAAAAGGGAGAACATTGAAAATAAATACAAATGGGATTTGACTCAAATGTTTAAATCTGATGACGAATGGGAAAAGGAATTTCAAAGACTGGATGGATTAACACAAAAGATTAAAACGTTCGAAAGCAAACTTGGCACATCCGCAAATATTCTAAATGAAGCATTGGAGTTTACTGATAAATACTGGGCTGATGTTCAGTTACTAATGCAGTATGCAAGTATGTCAAAGGATATTGACTTAAGCAATACAAAATATCAGGCAATGTATTCGAAAGCTTTATCTCTTGCAAATAATGTGTTAACAGCAATGTCATTTATGCGTCCTGAAATTTTATCAATACCTGAAGAAAAGATTAAATCATTCTTGAAAGAAAGCATTGGTTTGAAAACTTATGAGCATAAATTAAATAATATTTTAAGAATGAAATCACATACACTCACAAAAAATGAAGAGGAAATTTTATCATTGGCAAGCCCTGTTGATGAGAGTTTTATGTCTACATACCGGCTTTGGGCAAATGCTGACATTAAATATCCAGTTATCAAAGATGAGAACGACAATGACTTTCAACTCTCGCCTGCACGATATTATCAGGGAATGTTTTCGACCAACAGAGAATTCAGGGAAAGGGTTTATAAAAATTATTTTATCCCATTTGTTGATTTTAAAAATACGCTGACATCACTGTATTATGGTAGTATAAAATCAAATATTTTTCAAGCAAAAGCAAGAAAATATAATACTACCCTCGGATGGTCATTGGATCAGGTTAATGTACCCGTTGAAGTATATAAAAACTTAATTTCTTCAGTAAACGATAACCTCTCCCCTGTTCACAGATGGTGTTCTATAAAGAAAAGTATTCTGAAGATTGATAAAATGCATGCTTATGATACTTATGTAACATTGTTCCCGGCATCAAAAAAGAAATTTAATTATGATGAAGCGGTTGAATTAGTATTAAAAGCTCTTAAACCACTTGGTGAGGATTATCAAAAGAACCTTAAACATGCATTTGACAACCGATGGGTAGATGTTTACGAAACCAAAGGCAAACGCTCAGGTGCTTATTCAACTGGAGCTGTCAAAGGTTCTCACCCTTATGTATTACTCAACTGGGCTGGTGAACTTGACGATGTTTTCACATTAGCTCATGAGATGGGACACAACATTCATTCCTTATATTCAGCAGAAACACAGCCATATCCTTATGCAGATTATCCGATTTTTTTAGCTGAAGTTGCTTCTATAACTAATGAAATGCTATTATTGGATTATTTAATTGAGTCTTCAGATTCCAAAGAAGAAAAACTAACACTAATTGAAAAATATCTGAACAATATTCAGGGAACTTTCTACAGACAGACAAGATTTGCAGAATTTGAAATGGTAATTCAGGAAATGGTTGAAAAAGGCGAACCACTGACACCTGATGTCATGGCAAAAATATTTGGCGACATGTTCCAAAAATACTGGGGTCCTGATATGATTACTGATGAAGAAGAAAAACATTCATGGTCAAGAATACATCATTTCTTTTACGATTATTATGTTTATTCTTATGCAACAAGCTTTGCCGCCAGCCAATTGATTGCCGATAATATTAAGAGGGATGGACAAATAGCTATTGATAAACACTTAGCTTTCTTGAAGTCAGGTGAATCTGATTATCCGATACCTACTTTACTGAAAAACGAAGTTGATATGACAAATCCAAAACCGATAGTTGCTGTAGCTAAAAAAATGAATGAACTTTTAGATAAAATGGAACAATTGTTGAAATGATTTAATAAATTTAGATTTATTAGTAACTAAATTCCAGAGTAACAATATGAAACCTATGAAAATAATTATATTCTTTGCTTTTTTCTATCTATTTATCGGCTGTTCTGACGAAAGTATCAAACCAAATAATAGTAATAAACGAAATAATAATTCAAATAAAATTGACACCGTTAAAATTTGTAATATGGTTTGGATGAAGAAAAATCTCGATTTAGACCATTATCGAAACGGAGATTCAATCCCAGAAGTGGAAGACCCGACAATTTGGGCAACTCTGACAACAGGTGCATGGTGTTATTATGAAAATGATACCAATAATAGAGAAAATTACGGTAAATTATATAATTGGTACGCAGTAAATGACCCGCGTGGATTGGGACCTGATGGTTGGCATGTACCTAGCGATAGTGAATGGATTGAACTTCAGAATTGTTTAGGGGGAGAAGGTGAAGCAGGAGGAAATATGAAAAGTATAGGTACTATTGAAGAAGGAAATGGATTGTGGTATAAACCAAATGAAGGAGCAACCAACGAAAGTGGCTTTTCTGCTAATCCCGGAGCTATCCGTAACAAGACTGGCTTTTTTATGAGTAAAGGAATTTTTGCTTACTGGTGGTCTTCAACAGAAACAAGTGAAATTTATGCTATCAGTTGGTACCTTTATAACTTGTATAAACCTCTCAACTATGACCATTTGATAACTAAAAATGTAGGATTATCTGTTCGCTGTGTTAAGAATTGATAATAAAAACTGAAAATATTTTACTGACTTTGACTTAACTTCAATGTACCAAATCTAAATTATCACAAAGTCAAAGTCAGAAAAATCTAATAAATATCACTTATCCTGTACATAATCGAAATAATCTATCGGAAGAATTGGCATCGGAATTCCATTGTTATCAATCCTATATTTAAGCATTTTAAATTGCTCACTTGTTTTCCTGTAATCAATACCCAATAGACCAGGAAGCAATGAGTTAAAGTCAAACAGTTCAGGTTTTGGATATTCAATGACAGTAACCTCGTCATCAGCATCATAGCCTGCAAGTTCTTTAGCAATTCTCATTGCATCGTCCAGACCACCCAATTCATCAATCAAACCGATTTTTTTACCTTCAAGACCTGTCCAAACCCGACCCTGAGCAATATCATGGATTTTATCATATTCCATTCCCCTGCCGTTAGAAACCTTAGTAACAAATTCCTTATAAAATGCTTTTATCATTTTCTCCATCTGAGCTTTTTCGTCATCATTGAGATTTCTGTTGGGTAATCCAATTGGAATTAATGGCATCATAAACGGATATCCCAAATCTGCATACTTACCTCGTTTGATTATTTCAGTTTTTATGCCAAGTGAATCTGCTAATCCTTTATTATAGAACCATGCACCAATTACACCAATAGAACCTGTAATTGATACCGGTGATGCAAGAATAGTATCGGCATCCATAGAAAGCCAATATCCGCCAGAAGCTGCTACGGCGCCCTGTGAAACAATGATTGGTTTCTTTCCTTTGAATTTCCTTACTACTTCTGCTACGACATCCGAAGCCATTCCATCGCCACCGGGAGAATCAACACGTAAAATAATCGCACCAATATCCTTGCTTTCGGCAATTCTTTTCAAATATGCAGAAAGCTCCCTTGCTTTGATTCCATCATCCATTGCACATGCACCAAGTGCATAAATAACTGCAATTGCTTTTGCAGGTTGCCCCCATTTATCATCTGTAGGTGCTGTACTTTTCCATAAAACTGCAGATGGCAGTAGATTGGATTTTGGTTCAATATTTTTCATTACATCTTTAATATCATTCCATCTTGCAAGAGTATCAACTAAACCTTTTTCCAGTGCTTCAGTTGCTATATACAGCAAACTACCATTAACCAATTCATCGAATTTTTCCTGTGTAATATTCCTGCTTTCGCAAATTTCCTTTCTTGAGAATTCATACCAGTCGTCAATTAATTTCTGTCTTTGTTCCCTATCGCCGTCGGACATTGATTCACGACCGAAATTTTCATAGGCAGATTTATATTTGAAATATCTCAATTCCTCAAATCCAATTCCCGCATCATCGAGCAGTTTCTTATAGTAGCTCCTACCCATTGCAAAACCTTCAAGGGACATTGAACCTTGCGGGTCCATAATGATTTTATCTGCGATAGAAGCAAAGTGGTATCCAACCAATCCTAACCTGTCTGTAAACATAATCACTTTCTTTCCGTAGGTTTTAAATTCTTTAAGTTTCTCGCGAACTTCCCAGGCAATTTCCCAATTCGCATTCATACCGGAAATATTTAATACAAGCCCTTTTATTGATGATGATTTTTTTGCTTCGTCTATTTTTTGAAGGATATCGAGCAACTTGTTGGAATTGTCAAACCAGATAAATTTGTTATAATTGATAGCGCCTTTCAAATCCATTTCAACATAAGTATTCCCGATACTGATATTGTCTGCAAATGTCCTGTCAGTGGCACCTAATCTGATTGAATAGCTGTTGTACCCATATTTCTGCTCTTTGTCGAATTGTGAAGTCGAAGAAAAACCAATATTTCCCAAGCTGATGTCCACACTCAAAGCCATCGATTTATCTTTGAAATATCTTCCATTCAAACGAAATCCGTCAAGTATTTCCCATGATACACCGGCACTCCAATTCGCCTGCTTAGGATTTTGCTTATCAAACATTGCGGCATCGGCAAATATAGCTAATGGATAAGTACCAATTGGTCGGACAGCCAATTCTACGACACTTTCACCACCGCTTTTTTCGAAAGCAAAAGTACGTTGCAAACCTATTGAAATTTCTCTCATCGGTCTAATCAATCCACCAAGAAATAGAATCCCGCTACGGTTAAAGTATTTAACATCTCCGAAAGAATATCCGAAACCGAAACCGAGATTTAAAATTCTGTTCCCCATGCCAAAAGAATAACGAAAATTATAGACGGATTTGTCCCCATCATTTTCACTGATTAAACCATAACCGGAACTTGGCAGTTGCATCGCCAAAATATCACTTTTAGGAGATGCCATAAAGATACCCCATTTTTTATTCACTCCCAAATCCTTACTACCCTCTGACCAGGAAAATAACATATCCGGTTCATTCAAGTATGTAGTCGTGGCAGGATTGAAATACCCGTATAGTCCGTATTTGAATGCACCCGGAGATGCCTGCATAAAATCCTTCAACTCGTAATAAGAGAGAAACTCCTGAGAAAACAAATTGGATGCGGACATCAACAAAATTATAATTCCATAAATCTTTTTCATATTCTTCCTTACATTAATTTACTTGATATACGATAAAAACCGAGAAATGTTATAAGGTACAAATTAGTTAGTTCAAAATATTAAAGTTTTTTAAAAATTGAACTCAAATTTATCCAATTAACTAAGTCTATACCATTAACAGAAAACTCATCTTTAATATTAGATATTAGACTCCCTGAAGAATAAATATTTTGTGAAATATTTTTAAATTTGATGATACTTTTAAGGAAATCAGAAGAGTATGAATAGGATGATTTGATTTCTATCGCTGACAATTTTCCTGAAGATTCAACTAACAAATCAACCTCATTATTTCCTTGCTCATTCCAAAAATAAAATTCTAATCCCTTTTTATTATTAAAATTAAATTTTAGAAATTCAGAGATGACAAAATTTTCAAATAATTGACCTCTTTGATAATGAGATTCAAGTTCATTCGGATTTCTGATTCCCAAAATGGTACAGGCAAGACCGGTATCATAAAAATATAATTTTGGTGATTTTGTAATCCGTTTGTTAAAATTATTAAAATAGGGTTTCATTAAAAAGAGGATATAACTACTTTCTAAAGCGGAAATCCAAGCTCGTATTGTTTTCGTATCACGACCTATTATTTCAGCTAATGATGAGAAGTTGATAATCTGACCAATTCTTCCTGCACATAATTTCAAAAGAGTATTGAATGGAGCAATATCCCGAATATTAATAATTTTTCTTACATCTCTTTCGAGATAGAGGTTGACATAATCGGTTAACCAATCGAATGAATTAAGTTTATCTTTATATATTCGAGGATAAAAACCATTTACAACATATTTTTCTGAAGAATGATGCTCATATTTTGTTCCCTTGAGTTCATTAACACTAAATGGGAGCAAGTAAAAAAGGGCAGTTCGACCTGCCAGACTTTGAGAAAGTCTCTCCAGCATTAGTACATTTTGAGAACCTGTTAGAATAAATTTTCCGGGTTTTTGCTTCTCATCAACAATAACCTGAATATAAGAAAGAATTTCAGGAATATTTTGAAATTCATCTATTATCATTCCCTTTTTGATATTATTTAAAAATGAAACCGGATCATTATGAAAAATCTCCCTGGTCAAAGGGAGTTCCATATTTGCATATTGATAATCGGGAAAAATATTTTTTATTAAAGTTGTTTTTCCGGACTGCCTTGGTCCCGTAACAGTAATAACAGGCATCTTGCGAGCAGTCTTAATGATATTATCCGATATTTCTCTTTTTATAAACATGATTAATATTATTGATATTCTGGAATACAATTCCTGATTTGCAAAATATAAAAAAATATTTACATTAACAAATTTATTTAAATAATTATAATATTTTCATATCAATTATTCTTTTTCCTGTAGCTTATAACAGCCCATGAGTTAAAAAACAGGGCAAAGCCGAGAAGAGCTAAGAAAGGTATATGTAATTCCGAAAGCGAACTGCCCTTAAGATAAACAGACCTCATGGAAATAATCAAATACTTGAGCGGGCTGAAATGACTTATGAATTGAGCCCATTGAGGCATACTGTTGACTGGAGTATAAAGTCCACTGATTAAAATAAAAGTTATCTGAAAGAAAAACATCATGAACATCGCCTGTTGAATTGTCTTTGCATAATTCGAAAGCACCAAGCCAAATCCGGAATATGAAAGAACGAACACTGACGCAATTATATAAATAGTTAATATATCTCCGGCTGGAGTCAAATCATAAACAAGCCATGCAACAAGAAAACAATTATTCAGGACAATGAAACCGATAAACCAATATGGAATCAGTTTTGATAAAATAAATGAAAATCTTTTTACGGGAGTAACATTCATCTGCTCTATCGTACCATTCTCCTTTTCATTCACAATATTAAGAGCTGGTAAAAAACCGCAGATAACCCCAAGCATCATTACCATAAGAGCAGGTACCATGAAGACCGGATATCGCAGATTCGGATTGAAACGGTATTGTGGAACGATTTCAAAATTCAAATCCTGCTTTTTGGAAGCCGCGACCCATCTGCTTCTTATTTCACTGCTATAATCATTGAGTATACCGGACAGGTAAGCACTCCCCAACCCACCTTTTGTACCATTAACAGTATTTGCAGAAATCATAACTCTCGCAGTTTTCTCTCTAACCAAATCCTTTTCAAAACCGGATGGAATTTCCAAAACTATATCGGCTTCATCGAGTTCAACGCTTCTTAAAGAACTGCCGTAATTATCGGAAACATTGGTTATTTTAAAATATCCTGAAGAGGCAACTTTTTGTATTAACCTTGAAGAATAAGGACTGTGGCTGTTATCCAAAATACTAAGATTAATATTTTTTATTTCAAAGTTTGCGGCATAAGGTAAGAAAAACAAAATGGCTAAAGGAAATACCACAATCATTTTCGGCAGAAATTTATTTCTGATTATCTGTTTAAACTCTTTTTCTATTAAATATCTTAACATCATTTTTTAACCGTTAGCCGTGAACAGCGAACCGAGAACCGTAAACAGCAAATTTAAAATTATTTTAATTCATTAAACTCATCAAACTCATTAAACTTATTCCAACCTATGCTTAAATTTCTTTAAACTGACAATTATAAAAAACAATGCCATACTTGACAAAATAATTAACTCCTTGTAGATTGCCGTTACATCCAATCCCTTTATCATCAATTTTCTTACAGCCATTATATACCATCTTGCAGGAACAATGTTTGCCAGCCATTGCAATAATGCAGGCATGCTTTCAACGGGGAAAATCATGCCTGAAAGCAAGATAACAGGAATTAGCAATACTGCTCCTGAAATTAATAAAGCAACAATCTGTAAAGAAACTATTGACGATATAAGCAATCCAAGAGCCAGTGAGAGAAAAATATATATCAGTGAAATAATAATTAGCCACAATAAACTTCCTGCAACCGGAACATCCAATACATATACTGACAATATTATAATTGTTGCTAAATTTACAGCCGAAATAAAAAAGTAAGGTACTGCTTTACTAATAATAACAATTATTGGTTTCATTGGTGATACCAGAAGTAGCTCCATTGTTCCTTTTTCCTTTTCTCTTGCAATAGCGACTGATGTCATCATTGCACAAATCAGCATCATTATCATACCCATTATACCTGGAACAAAATTGTAAGCTCCTTTCAACCTCGGATTATAAAGCAACTTAATTTCCGGTGAAATCTGATAAGGTATAGTCGTAGTCTTGTACAACTCCTGTTGATATGCAAATACAATATTAGTAGCATAGTTTGTTAAAGTTATAGCAGTATTTGGATCAGAGCCATCGGTAATCAATTGTATCTGTCCTTCACCAGTATGAAGAAGGTTTTCATAAAATCTCTCAGGAAATACCAATACCAACCCGACTTCACCTTTCTGGAATTCATCTTCAATAGTATTTGGATTAATAATAAACTTTTTTAATATGAAATATTCATTTGCCTGCAATCTGTTTATAATACTTCTTGTTGCAACATCTTTCGATGGGTCGTAAACTGCGAGCTTTGTGTTTTTGACTTCTGTAGTAATTGCAAAGCCGAAAAGAATTAACATGATAACAGGCAGAATCAATAAAATTATCATCGTCCATCTGTCCCTAAAGATATGGTAGAATTCCTTTTTAACAAAAATGATAAACTGCTTCATCTAATCACCCATCCTTACTGCTTTTCTTGCGAGTTTATGGAAAACTTCATCCATTGAAGCGGCATTATATTTTTGCTTTAAATTCTTTGGTGAATCCATCGCTTCAATTCTGCCGTCAACCATTATGGAAACTCTGTTGCAGTATTCAGATTCATCCATATAATGAGTCGTTACAAATACAGTGATGCCACGGGCAGCTGCCTGATAAATCAATTCCCAAAACTGTCTTCTGCTTGCGGGGTCAACACCCCCGGTCGGTTCGTCTAAAAAGACTATTTTCGGCTCATGAACTATTGCGACCGAGAAAGCAAGTTTTTGTTTCCAACCTAAAGGTAATGACTTAACCAATGTGTCTTTTTGATTTTGAAATCCAAGTCTTTCCAATTGCTCATCAATTCTATAGTTTATTTCCTTTCTTGGAATACCATAAATACCTGCAAATAATCTTATATTCTCCCAAACTTTTAAATCCTCGTAAAGCGAGAATTTTTGACTCATATAGCCGATGTTTGCTTTTACTTTTTCGGAATCTTTGTTTATATCAAATCCGGCTACAGTTGCTTTTCCGGAAGATGGCTTACTAAGTCCGCAGAGCATTCTCATTGCTGTTGTCTTACCGGCACCGTTAGCACCAAGAAATCCGAAAATCTCACCTTTCTCAACGCTAAAAGTGATGGAATCAACTGCTTTGAATTTCCCGAAAACTTTTGTCAGATTCTCTGCTTCAATCACTTTCATTCTGATTCCTTTGATGTAAGTTCCATAAAGCAATCTTCGATTCCGGGTTGAATAGGGAAAATTTCAATGTTTTTATGATTCATATCCTGTAAATAGTCGTTCAAAGCAGTAATAGGATAATTTCTGTCTTTTAAAGTAATGTGATGTGAATCACCAAACGCAAAACATGATGCAATCTTATCGTTTGCTCTCAAATCAATAAGTAATTCATACATCTTATTACTGCTGACCGACAATAAAGTCTCATTAAATTGACCAATAATATTTTCAGGAGTTTCTACTTTTAAAAATTTTCCTGCTGACATCAACGCTACTCTGTCGCACAGACTTGCTTCGTCCATATAAGCAGTCGAAACAATAATGCTAATACCATCCTTTTTTAAAGATTTCAGCATTGTCCATAGCTCTTTTCTCGACACGGGGTCCACACCTGTTGTCGGCTCATCTAAAAATAAAACTGTTGGCTTATGTATTAAAGCACAACTCAATGCAAGTTTTTGCTTCATACCTCCGGATAATGCACCTGCTCTGCGATTTTTAAAAGGTTCAATCTGTGAATAAATATCCTTAACAAGATAATAATTCTCTTCGATGGATGTATCGAAAATTGTTGCAAATATTTCCAGATTCTCCTTAACGGTCAAATCCTGATATAGTGAAAATCTGCCTGGCATATAACCAATCCTCTTACGGATTTCCTTAAAGTCTTTTACAACATCCAAACCATCTACTATCGCACTCCCTTTATCAGCAAGAAGTAAAGTAGTTAGAATTCGGAATAGTGTTGTTTTCCCCGAACCATCAGGACCAATTATACCAAATATCTCTCCCTTGTCAACCTGAAAACTAACATCCTTGATTGCCGTAACTTTTCCAAACTTCTTACTAATATTTTCAGCAAATACCATTATCTATACTAAATTCATTATCTAATTAAATCAACATACATCCTTCGACCTTCACAAACTTTATAAATTTTATGAAATTTAAAAACTTTGTGAACTTTATAAACTCACTTCCAGCTGAATCTAACTTTTCCATACATCCCAATTTTTAAAAGCCCGTCATTGATTACAGCGATTTTTGTAGCATAAACTAAATTTGCTCTTTCATCTTTTGTTAAAATCGTCTTCGGAGTAAACTCTGCTTTGGTAGAAATCCAAGCAACTTTACCTTCGTATTCCTTCATTCTATCACCATAATCAGCGAAAACCTTAACTTTTTGACCTAACTTGATTGAAGATAGCTGGCTCGATACAACATAAGCTCTTAAAAACATATTATCCGTTTCTGCAATCTTGAATAGTGGCTTTCCCTGAACGGCAAGCTCTCCTTTCTCGGCATATTTTACAAGAACTGTCCCGTCAATAGGACTAATGATAGTGCATTTTTTCAATTGGTCGTCAAGTTGGGCTACCTGCACTTCTATTGCACTGCTCTCCTCATTCAAACCTCTTGTATTTACTTCCAATGTAGATTTTAAAGCCGATAATTGTTTTTCTAAAACAGAAATCTGAGCGTTAATATCATCGAGTTGTTTTTGTGGCACTGCATTCGATTTGAGTAAATTCTCCACTCTTTTTTTCTCAAATTCTGCCGTTGAAATTTGCTGTTCAACTACGGCTATTTGCTTTGCTATATCCGGTTTTCTGCTTCGAACAGCATCTGAACTGGCGAGAATTTGCAGTTTCTTCAGATACAATTGTGTAGAATCAATTATACCCACTAACTGATTCGCAATAAGCTTTGTACCTTCGATTAAATCGAGTGACATTATTTTTCCGTTAGCTTCCGAAGAAACAATAACTTCAGTCGCTTCAAATGTGCCGGAAGCATCATAATTCGTATCGTTACTGCTACAGGACGATAAATATAATGCCATGGCAAAAAATAAAATATTCAAATAATTTCTCATAATATCTATTCCGTATTTTGTTAAATTCTTTTTTATCATTTCTATTTAATTCTTACATTAATCATTTACTAAAAACTTATAATTATAAATCGCCAGCAGTAATTGTATTTCATGCATTGCCTTATCAAGTTTTGCAAAATTCTCGGCATTGATTTCACGAATCAAATCATTGACTGACATAGTTCCATTTTCAACCCTAACTTCGGCAGTTTTTTTAATGTTGGTTCTTAATCTAATTATTTCGTCATCGTTTTTTATAAGTTCTTTCCATTTTTCGACTTCAATTCTTTGCTGTTCCCTCTTAACATCATTATTATATAAAAACGTTTCCCTTTGTACTCCAATCGAAGCTTTATTTATAAGCAACAGTTCTTCATTATTTGATGAATTATAAAAACTGCTTAAATTCCAGGAAAATCTTATCCCCCCTATATAATAAAACTGAAATTCATTTTTTAATAAATTGAAACCGGGTCTTCCGTACCCTCCCTGAAAAAACAGTCCAATCTTAGGACGTGTCATTGTATTTATAGATTCAAACTGACTATTGATATAGTTTTCCTGAGCTTCAAATAATCTTAACTCAGGTCGCTTATTTTCTGCATTAAGCTGTATTACATTTTCAGGTTTACTCAATATTTCATCATCAGAAATCGAATCAGCAATAAGTATTGAAAGCATTTTTCTAAATGAAATCAGGTTTGATTGTAATTCAATTCTTTTCTGCTTTACATTTATTATTTCAACATTTATTGCATCAACATCTGAATTAGTGACAACTCCGTTATCCCGCAATGCAGTAACTTTATCGAGATTTGTTCTCAGCTCTTTTTCCAAAGATTCATTTCTTTTCAGATTTTCCTCGAGCAATAATATTCCAAAAAATAATTGATTGATTCTATCCTTTAAAGAATATAGTTCTACTTCAATCTTGCTTTTGTCAACCTCAGAATTAGCATCAATAACTTTTTTCTGATTGGAAATCAAACCTCCATCCCAAATAAGTTGATTAACTTCGGCATTTAATTGATATTGGTCCTGTGAAACTTTATCAAATTCAAAATTGGGAATCTTCACAGGGATTGTGATTACATCTGATTGATAAGTTGCTTTGCCGGTAATAACAAGCTGAGGTAAATACCCTTTTGTCGCATTTGAAATATTATAAGATGCGGCATTTGACAATAAATCATATTGTCTAATCATCGGATAATTTTCAATCGCTTTCTCATGGCATTTTTCCAATGTAAGCTGAGCTGTTCCGAATTGCCAGCTAATCATTAACAAAAATATATTAATCAAATATTTCATAAATTTCTCGTTCACTATCTAAAAAATCACTATTTAATTTCCAAACTTTTTAAAATAATCCTTACATTTTCCTTTTTTCGCTCTTCTATCAATCTTTCAAATTCATCATCATCCATTTCAGTTATGGCTTTAATTATCGGTTTTGCTATAAAAGGTATTACATTCAATGAAACCAGTAATATAATAAAATCCATAAGTGATATTTTTCTAATATTACCTTTTTTAAATTCTTCGTCAAGCTCTTTTTGGAATTGTGGCAAAACCATACCTTTTATATTTTGTATTTTCCCGACTAATAATTTTAATTTTTCCGGATTAGTAGTTAACTCGTTAAATAACAGAAATGGTAATTTTGGATTGGCTCTTAACAATTCAAAATGTGATTCAACAATACTTTTGATTTTTTCATCGAATGGTATATCTTTTCCACGGCTTTTAAGTACAGACGACAAGATTAAATTTGCTTTCTTCTCGAAAATTGCATCAAAAAGCTTATCCTTAGTCCTGAAATAATAATGCACCATTGATTGATTGCATCCTGCTTCCTTTGCAATTTCGGTTGTTGAAGTCAAAGCGAATCCTTTCTCCAGAAACAGCTTCTCAGCAGCTTCCAAAATCGATTGTTCAGCATTTATTTCATGATTTTCCAACATCTTAATAACACTATTCAATAAATCTATTCAATAATACTATTCAAAAATAAATAAAAAAAAGTTAACATCAAAATTTTTTTCTAATTTTGTCCCAAAAAAAATATAATCGTGTAATTGTTTATAATGATGTTCTTTAAATCGAAAATGTGTTGGATCCATTAAAATAAATTATTAACAATTTTATGGAGGTTTTTATGAGATTTTTTCAAATTACAAGGATTAAAGTCCTTTTTACATTACTTCTGATGATGCTATTGAGCAACGGATTTGCACTTGCACAGAAAGAAGGAGATATTCAATTTATGGCTCAAGCAGATTATGAGTTGTCTGAGTTATACTTAATGTGGTTCATGAATGACCCTGCTCAAACACCTGTCGAAGTTGAAGTGTTTGTACAGAAAGGAGTCTTTTATGATATTTCCGAAATGAGTAATGCAGAACAATTCGCGAAACTTACCAAGGACAATTGGACAGCTGAAAGAGGTATGTATCAGGCAGTTGTTGGGCATAATTACACATCCGGATATTATACATTTTACTTATCTGTAACATTGTCTGATGGAACTGTTCAAAAATCCAATACCTCACCAGTCAGTTTCAGTTCAGTTGAACCGGATAGATTTTTAGAATTTACTTCAACACCAATTGAAAAGGCAACAGTCGGGACCGAATACAATTACACAGCGGTAGCATTTGACCCCGAAGATGTTGATGCTGAAATTGAATATTATTTGATTTCAGGTCCGGCTAACATGCAAATTGACCAAACAACAGGTAAGCTCACTTGGACACCAGAGAAAAAAGGTTCTTTCGAAATTTGGATTCAGGCAATTTCCAAGAATGACCCTGATGTTTATGGTGAACAATATTTTTATATTACTGTATTTTCATGCAAAATTCCTGCTATAATTAGCGGAAATATTACAGATAAAGATAATAATCCAGTAACAAGCGGTTATATTCAGTTGTTTCCTACTGATTTTATGGAAAAACCTGATAATGAATGGCAAGCTTATGCAGTCGTTGAAAACGGTAAATATTCTCTTGAAGCTGATGAAGGCGCCTATTATATGGTATTTCAGGATATGTATGGTTACTACCAATTTTATAAGGATGCAACCGATATCGAGAAGGCAGAATTGCTCAAAGTTAATTGCGAACAAAACCTTAAAATTGACATGAAGTTAACCAACTACAAGAATCCAATTCTTTATACTGTTAAGGGTAAGGTAACAGATGAAGACGGAAATCCCTTATCTTATATAAGTGTTTATTTCGAGGGCTTAATTGAAGACAATAATCAGGGCAGAAATGCTTTCTTTTACGGATTTACTGATGAAGATGGAAATTACGAAGTTCAAATGCCCGATGCTTATACTTATATAGCTTATGTTGATACATACTGGGACCCGGTTACAGGTATATCCAAAACACTTTATTACAACCAAACTTATAAACGTACCGAAGCAGAAAAACTCGTTTTAACAGGTGATTTGGACAATATTAACTTTGTTATCGGAAAACAGCAGGAATTTAAATATTACACTGTATCCGGCAATGTCTCGAAGGAAGATGGTTCACCTGTAGAAAATGCATCGGTTGTTTTCGAAGGACTATACAATGCGGCTGGTGAAAAATCTCCTTATTACGGCAACGGTGCCATAACTGATGCTCAGGGTAATTACTCTTTGCAATTGCCTGAACTTTTTGAATACAAAGCTTATGTTGTAACCAAAAACAGTTATCTTTATCAACCATTGTACTACAAGCAAACATACAATTATGAAGAAGCCGAAGTTATCAGCTTAACTGCTGACAGAACTGGTATTGATTTTGTAATTTCAGAACCTGATTTCAAAATGTTCAAAGTCAGCGGTACAGTTTCTAGAGAAGATGGAACTCCGATTGCAGGTGCTACTGTTATATTCGATGGTTTCAACGATGACCCGGGATTTTACTATAACAGATGGGGTGAATCAGTTGCAACCGATAAGGATGGCAAATACGAAATCGAATTACCCGAAATTTTCAAATACATTGCTTATGCTTTTGATGCTTCGCTTTACGACAGATATAAATGCCAAACACCTTTATATTATAATCAGACATACAATCCTGACCAGGCAACAGTCTTAGAACTTAAGGAAGACTTGACCGGTATTGATTTCACATTCGGTGACTCTCCTGATGAATATAAATCATCAATCACAGGTAAAGTTGTTGACGAAGGTGGAAATCCTCTTGAAGGAATTTATCTGATGGCTTACAATGTTGACACACCAAACGACCCAAGCGGAGGTATGTACGACGGTTGGGCTACAATGTCAGACCAAAACGGTGACTTTGCATTCATCTCGATGGCTCCCGGACATTACGTGCTATTAGCAGTCCCGAGAACTTTGGACAATGCCCCGGGATTTTATAAAGAAGGTTCAACAGTTGTAATGTCCTGGGAAGAAGCAACTGTTATCGAAGTCAAAGAAAACGAAAAAGTTTCGGATATCGAGGTCATTCTTGGCATTATGGGTGAAGCAAAAAACAGCGATTTGGGACTTTGCCAAATCACAGGCAGTGTCAAAGCTGTTTCAAATATCAATCAGGAAAAATCAGCTGTTAGCGGTGCCGTTATTTATATCCAGAACAGTGAAGGCAAGATTCAAAAATATGCGACAACCAGTAACGACGGTTCGTTTAATCTCAAGAACCTGCCAACAGGCAATCTGATATTAAAAGTCGAAAAACTTGGTTATCAGACATTCACAAAGAATCTGAAATTTGATGAAACACAGAATTACAATGCAGGTGAAATTTTGTTGACTCCCGAACCCCTGAAAGTCAACGACGGAAAATCGGGCATAAGTTCAATTACGTCCTATCCAAATCCGGCAAAGGATAAATTGAATGTCAGCTTCGAATCACGCACGGAAAATGTTCAGATATCACTTATCAACTCGGTTGGTAAAATGGTTTGGACATCCCCGGTAAAAACTGTGCGCGGATCCAACAACATAACGTTGGATGTCAGCGGTTTCGCCAATGGAGCATACTTTGTCATTATAGACAATGGCACGTACTCAACGGCTAATCCGGTAACAATACAGCGTTAATCTACGACGCACTAAAGCCCGACGGGAATTTCCTGTCGGGCTTTTTTTATTCATTTCAAAATTTTTTTCTAAAAAAGTGAAACCTTTTCGGGTTTTTTGTGTCTTATATATAAAAATTGTTGCAAATTTCGAAAAAGTTTATTAAATATGGCTAAAATCATGTGCCATTTCATAAAAACTTGATTTAAAACGGCTTATATTACTATCGGGTAATATATGAAGAACATAGTGCAGGGGCTGTGTTCTGAGGTAAAAAAGGTAAAAAATATATTTGCTCTAAAAAAAGAGGCAGATGAGCAAAAGCAGTTGAATCAATTTATTCACTCTTTGTCAGTTCTAACAACAGACAGAACGGAAGTTACAATTGACTGAGAATTGGTAAATTTATCATTTTTTTGGTGTTTTTAAATAAATTATGTGGGGATGTTATGATTTCGAAATTACTTTTTATTATCTTCAGCTTTTTTCTTGTTAATAATTTGTCAGCACAAGAAAAAAAGGTATATGTAACCGGCTCGATTGTTTTAGATAATCAATCCGACCACTCAGGTGTTAAAATCTTGTTTAATAGGAAAATACCTACACAAAAAGATACTTCCATTGTAACTGACAGTTCAGGAAAATTCAGTATGGAATTAATTGAAGGAATTTATGATATAACTTTGTCCAAGAAATATTATGATTCTGTTATTATTAAAGGAGAAAATCTTTTTGCCGATAAAAATTTAGGTCAAATAGACATGCACTATTTAGGCGAATTCCTGTCAGGCGAAATTAAGGGTATTCTGAAATCCGGGACTTATGAAGTTCGCTATTCACTCAAAGTTAAACCTGGAGACACCTTAACGATTGAACCCGGGACAATTTTGAAGTTTCATGAAGGAGTTAAATTTATAATTAATGGAATTTTTTATGGACTAGGAACAAAAGACAGACCAATAGTTTGCACAAGTTTAAATGAAATCAAATACTGGAGTGGAATGGTTTTCTTTAATGAAAATTACAAAAAAACGACAGCATTTACTGACTATTTTATTATTGAGAATTCGGACAAAGAAGGACTTCATATTAGTGGAACAATAATTGATTTCAATCATTTAACATATAGAAATAACAAACAATCTGTTTTTATTGATTTTGTGAGACATCCTTCTGTTATAAGAAATTCATTAGTTATAAACAATAAAAATCAAAATATTTCTCGTGTTGGAGGTATATATATTAATGCTTCCGAAGTTGAAATTCAAAATAGCATTATAGCATTTAATTCTGTTGATTATGACGAAAACATACCAGACTTATGGGAAAATGCAGGTGGAATTTGCATTGGAGGGGCTTTGTTCGACAAGAGTAAAATTAAAAATTGTCTTATATATGGGAATAAAGCTAATAATGGTGGAGGTATTAAAGTTTGTTGTGATACTAAACTGATAAATTGTGTTATTGCAAATAATATAGCTTATAAAAATGGAAGTGGTATTTATTATTTTGGTACTGATTCAGCTTCTTTAGTAAATTGCATTATATCAAATAATAAATTAATACTTAATAATGAGAAAGAAATAGATGATTATCAGATAACAATTCCGGTAAGTGAATATGGTGGGAAAATGAGCATTAGAAATTGCTTAATATATGCAAAAAATGGTTTGTATTGGAATAATCCCGGCAGTTATTTTGGAAAATTCGTAAGAACAAATTTTAATGGTGATTCCACTGATGCTTATGGAAATATTTTTCTTGAGCCAAAGTTAGCAGATATTGAAAACAATGATTTTACATTACTTCCCGGAAGCCCTGCGATTGATGCAGGTTTGAATATTGACCTCCTGCCCGAAACTGATTTCTTAGGAAATTTACGGTTATGGGATGGCAATGATGATAAGTTTGCAATAGTTGATATGGGAGCTTACGAATATCTATCACCAATTAAATTATTTATTCATCCGGTATCATCAAATGACTTTGAAAATGGCTATTCGGGATTGGAAATCAATGACAAAGACAATGACGGAAATACTTTTGTTCAAACAAATGAGAAATCACATTTAGGAAATAATTGTTTAATGCTGAATAATTCCAATTCAACATCGGAAGACTGGATAGTATCCGATAATATCAACACACAATCCGGACAAAAATATTTCTTAAGTTTTTGGGTTACGTATTCAGGTGAACCATTCACAGCAGAGCGTGATAATTTACAAATCAGCTATTCATCAAACGGTGAAAACATTTTAAACGGAAATGATGTTATATTCAAAGTAGATAAAATCGAAAGAGAATGGCAAAAAGTATTAATCGAACTAAATACAGAAGAATCTTCAAATGCCAAGTTCGCCATTTCAGCTAATCTTCAAAGTAATTTGAAGCTGTTTATTGATGACATTCAATTAGAGACACAATCAATAGTATCAGTGAATGAATCTTTCAGAAATCGTAGTAATAATATTGTCATATTTCCCAACCCCGCAGAAGATAAAGTTAAATTCAGTTTTCATTCAACAATGAATAGCGATATAAAAATCTCGCTCACAAACTGCATGGGTGCTGTTGTCAGGGAAATTATTTTGGATGCAGGCAACCTGCAAAGCGAAGCGGAACTCGATGTTTCGGATTTGCCTTCCGGTCTTTACTTCGCCACAGTCCGTTCCGGTGGGCAGCTGCAGACGGAAAAGTTTGTGGTACTTCGTTAGTTTTAAGTTTTAAGTTTTAAGTTTTAATAAGAAGTCGTTAGTCAGAGTTGAATTTTTAACTGTTGACTAACGACTACTTTACAAACTTTACAAACTTTACAAACTTTACGAACTTTACGAACTTTACGAACTTTACAAACTTTCAGCTTCCTTTTTTTCTTCCAGCCAAACATCAGGATTCTTGAGGTACTCGTCAATAGCAGCTGCGGCAGTCCTGCCGGCACCCATTGCAAGAATAACGGTTGCACCACCTGTAACGATGTCGCCCCCTGCAAAAACACCTTTTTTGTTTGTCTTCATTGTCTTTTCATCAACAAGAATATTCCCCCATTTGTTCACTTTCAAGTCAGGAGTGGTTTTGCTGATAATCGGATTCGAACCATTGCCGATGGCTACGACTGCAACTTCAATTGGAATATCCTTTATTGCACCTTCGATTGGTACAGGTCTTCTTCTGCCTGAAGCATCGGGTTCGCCAAGTTCCATTTCCTGTAGTTTTACCCCCGAAAGCCATCCGTCTTCTGTACCCGTAAATTCGAGAGGAGCATGAAGCAGGAAGAACTCAACACCCTCTTCCTTTGCATGCTTGATTTCTTCAATCCTTGCAGGCATTTCCTTTTCGGTTCTGCGATAAATTATCATAGCTTTCTTAGCACCAAGACGCAGAGCGGTTCTGACGGCATCCATAGCCGTATTTCCACCACCGAATACAGCGACACTTTTACCCATGATATGAAACATTGGTGTATCATTGTTTGGAAAATTATAAGCTTTCATCAGATTCACCCTCGTCAAATATTCGTTAGCAGAATAAACACCGTTTAAATGCTCTCCGGGAATATTGATAAAATATGGTAAACCTGCACCCACACCAATGAAAGCGGCATCATATTCTTTCAGGATTTCATCAACCGTATCAGTCAATCCAATGACTTGATTCGTTCTAAACTCAACCCCCATTTCCCTTAAGCCTTCAACTTCCGCCTGAACGATTTCTTTAGGAAGTCTAAACTCGGGAATACCATACATAAGCACTCCACCTATTTCATGCAATGCCTCGAAGACTACAACATCATGTCCCATCTGGATTAAGTCACCCGCACAACTCAAGCCCGCCGGACCTCCTCCAACAATGGCAACTTTTTTCCCTGACTTTGGTTTCAACTCAGGTTTTTGCAAGCCAATATTATGTCGCTCCCAATCAGCTGCCCACCTTTCCAAATAACCAATAGCGACAGGTGCATTCTTTTTACCAACAGTGCATACAATTTCACATTGTTCTTCCTGTGGGCAAACCCTTCCGCACACTGCCGGCAGTGCATTGTCTTTTTTCAATATTGCAGCCGCTTCTTTGTAGTTTCCAAGTTCGATTTGCTTAATAAAACCGGGAATGTTAACATGAACAGGACAACCTTCAACACAGGGTCTGTTCTTGCATTGGATACATCGTTGTGCCTCTTCGACAGCAGTATTAAGGTCATAACCCAAATTTACTTCAAAAAAATTTCTAGCTCTTGCCAATGGTTCTTGCTCAGTCATATGATGCTTTTGGATTTTCATCCTTTCTTTATTTGTCAATTCAGCCATTTGCCACCTCCATGATTTTTGCATTGAGTTTGCATTTATGCTCAAATTCCTCCAAAGACTGTTTTTCCTGAGACAAATACATTCTGTTCCTTTTTGTTAAAACCGAAAAGTCAACTTTGTGAGCATCGAATTCAGGTCCGTCAACACAAACAAAAACTACTTTGTCGTCAACCAAAGCCCTGCATCCACCACACATTCCGGTACCGTCAACCATAATTGGATTCAAACTCACGACGGTTTGTATTCCGTATGGTCGGGTAACTTCAGCAACGGCTTTCATCATTGGTATAGGACCAATAGCCAATACGAAATCTATTTTCCTTCCTTCATCGAGTAGCTGTTGCAGCTTTTGAGTAACGAAGCCGTGAAAACCATATGAACCGTCATCAGTAGTCGGATACACTTCATCACATACTGTTTTCATTTCGTTTTCAAGGATTACAAATTCTTTTGTTCTACCACCAATAATGCTAATAACATGATTTCCTGCTTCCTTCAAACCTTTGGCTGTAGGAAATGCTATAGCAGTACCGACGCCGCCACCGATGCTTACTGCAGTTCCAAAATTTTCTATATGAGATGCTTTACCTAAAGGACCTACCAAATCAACAATTTCATCACCTGCTTCTAATGTATTTAAATGCTTTGTCGTTTTTCCAATTCCCTGTACAATTATTGTAATTGTACCATCTTCGTTACTTGAATCAGCTATTGTCAAAGGTATTCTTTCACCGTTTTTATGTACTCGTAAAATGATAAACTGCCCGGGTTTGCGTTTTTCAGCTATCTTTGGCGCAGTAATCTTAAAAAGTTTTACATCAGGAGCAAGAAACCTTGCTTCCACTATTTTATTCATAAAATTTCCTTATATAAATTCATTACTAAATTCTGATTGTTTAAATTATAAAAATTCAAATTTACCAAAATTCTCAAACATCTAAAAATCAAACAAGTAGTTTACTCCTTACTTTTTCAACTTTCTATTTTTTAAATTTCAGTTTTTTTTTATTTACCTACCACCTGCTATTGAAATCCTAATATCCAAACCAACCTGTGTTGAAGTAAATCCCGGTTGAGCCGCTCCTTCCGTGAAAGTTCCTTCATAACGAACAAAAAAAGCGGCAGTAACTCTGTTACTCATGTTGTAACGTACACGTGGTTCAATGATAATTTTCGAATTCCCGTCAAGAACCCTGCCGTCTTTTCCATTACTCCCGGTGAGGACAATGTCATAAGTTGAACGGTCACTCGACTGGTAAGTTGCCGTAAAACTTGCTTCGACATCATTTTGCAGTTTCAATCCGAGTAAATCCCACTCAAATCCCTTCATTGTATAACTTGCCTGTGCCTGAATTTCATCAGTTGAACTTCTTGCAATTGTAGAACGGTTTGCCGAATTCAGCTGATAACCTGTAGTTGTTGAATACTTCAATGTTGCTGTCAGTATTCCGTTTAGTTTCTTTTCATCGAATGACATAGTAAGTCCGAATAATGGCTGAAATCCTATTTGAACCTGTTGGCTTTGTGTCTGTCTTCCATTATCATTAATGAGTGTATTTTCAGTGTAAATTGAGGTGTATTTATGTTCGATGTTTGCTGTTTTGACCAAACCACCCCACATCTGCCAACGTTCAATTCCCTGCCATTTTATCGTCCAATTAACCGAGGGTAAAAACTTCCCGACTTTGCCCGATGATATACTAAACGCTTGCAATCCCTCATGGAATGATTCCGTAAGAGCATTCAACATCTGCTGATTCTGTTGCGGAGTAACGTTTGCCGAATCAATTCCACCGGGGAACATTTCCTTTTTTCTTTGTTCGTATAATTCTATTACATGTTCGATATTATTATTGAAAACATCTACCCAAAATACTGATGGTAAGGATAAATACGTTCTGTTGAAAGATTCATTGGCTATAACATTTGTATATCTTGGATTACCAAGTCCATCTGTTTCAACTGTTTGCGTTTTATTATACGCAAAATCAGTACTCCAGTTCAATTCCAAGGTAGCTCCGGGCCACAAAGGTCTTGTCGTGTTCAGCTTTAATCCTGTTTTCTGATTGTAATTTTCCGGTAAAATTGCATTTGGTGGTCTCAATCCGTCTTCAGTTTCAAATGTAAAAAACGGAAAACTCGACGATGGGGCAAAACCAAAGCTACCGTGTGGACTACTAACCAAACCCATCTGATAAGCAAAACTCGGTCCAAAACTATTGATGCTCTCTCTGCCTGTCAACCCCCTTGCCCAAAAGTTGGAAACTCCTGTACCACCGAACACCCCGGGATTCAACGATGAATTACCTTGATTCACTTCGATTTGCACTTTGTCATAATCCAGGAATATCGTTTTAAGTACCATCATAGCATCCTTGAAATACCCACCTAAAGCGCTTGAACTCGTATCCTGTGGTTTACTCATTGCTACCATCTTAGAACTTGGTGCACCAAACAAATATTCTCCCAGTTCTTTTAGTTTCACACCTGTTGAAAACCTCATTGTTGCATTATAACTTGCATTCTTTACAACATCTTTTATTGAAGGGTCTGTTTGCAAAGGATTAGTCCATGTATAATTCGAAATATAAGAACCTGTCATATCGAAATACTTTCGAACAGTACCTAATGGCAGGTTTGGCTTGAAGTTCAGAGTAACCGTTTGATTGTGATTAAAATCAAGCCCTAAATCTAACAAACCATTGTTAAATAAAATTTTATCGGCTAATTCCCTTCCTGTTCTTTGTCTTCCCAACTCATTCAGTTCATAAGATACAAGCGAACTTGATGTCGAAACATTATAATCAAATGATGGACTCAAAAGCCCACCTTCACTGATTTTCCAAGAAAATTGCGCACCTCTTGTAGCAGAAAAATCACGAAATACAGGACTTGCAAAATCAAGGTATCTTGACTTTTCAGTCGTTCTGCTTCTTTGCATATCGAGATTTGCCGAAAAATTTGAAGGGAGTAAATTTATTTTCCATTTCTTATAATCCTGAAAAAAATCAATACTGTCAATACTACCTAACGGTTGAAGTGAGAGAAAATCACTTATTTGCACTGAGTATGCGGTATTGAGCTTCCACATCCAATTGAACCTTTTTTCAACTACCGGTGACCGCTCATAGTTCTGAGAATATGAATATCCCACTGTAAGTTTATTAAATGTATCATCAATAAGCCAGTATTTTACCGGTAATCCGAGCTTAACACCTGTTAAAGCCCAACCATCGCTGATTTTTAATGTCTGAGACCTTGTAATTGTTTCTTTTTCTCTAATCCCGGCTATCTTTTGTGCTTCAGATTGAGTCATCCCATTCCTTATCGCTTGTTGGTATGCTTCAAATCGTGAACGTTCCGCTGCCTCGCTCAAATTAATATCGCTATTAGCTACAAACTCTGGGTCTTGTAATATCTCTGCATGCGTATAAGTAATTGGCAATCTCATCGCTGCAAAACTCTTTGGTGCGAACTTTTCCAAGCTACCCTGCATATTCACAGACCAGTTAGTATTAGATATTCTGTCTCCGAACCTTTCCTCAAGACGGTGAAAATTAGGTTTCGTATGAGCAAAAGAAGCATTAATAGCACCCAAATCAGCCAGTTTCACGCTTGCACTCGCCAAACCTGCCCAATCAGAACTTGCTTCCGGACTCAGCAACCTCAACTCATCCACCCATACAGTCGTCGAAAGTTCATTCGGATACTGCTCTGCAGGATTTGATACTCCTAAGCCAAAAAATTGTACCCTTGTTAAAACAGGATTTCCCTTCACTGCAAACATCGCCAAAGCATCTCCAGGAACGGGATAAACCACTCTTTCGGTTATATTCATTGAATCCCTTATTTGCTTAATCGCAGTCAATTGGGACATAACGATTTCAATGTTTTGCCATCCTCGCGTAAGAGGTCTTCGGTATTCATAATAGTTTGACGAATCAGTTCCAAATCTTAAAAAGGCATAAGCTTTAGGGTTAGCTCCTCTCACCATATTATCCGGCATAGAACCATCTCCATGAACAAAAAACTTCAACTTCTTATAAAAGAAAATATCCATTGGTCTGAAAATCCTCACTGCCATTCTTTCATCACCATACCTGAGATTCTTGACACTAATCGAGATTGACTGCTCATTCAATCTTAAATCCTGTGTCGGGTCAGGATTAGTTAGGTTTCTTGGTGCTCTAACTCCCGGAGGCATCGAATAATAATCAGGTGGTCCGCTGTTTTCTTCCCTGTTCACAAAGGATATTTGCATTATGCTGTCTTTGTCGCTAACATTCGATTGAAAATTGCTTATCCTTTGCCACTGAGAACCAACCAATCTCCAATCAGCTATCATTGCCTTAAAGTCCCCACCCTTGAACCAAACACGTATATATTGGATATTTGAATACAAAGGATTACCAACCATTTTATTTGGTTTTCTGATTGGAATTCTATATAAAAACCAGCCTGCATCAGGATTTCCACCTGCAATTTGAGGATTTTGTTCAGGTATCGGAAGTAAATTCACTTCATATTCAAAATAGCTGTTATCGAGTGAAAGGGTTTGACCATTGTTAATATTCAAGATCTCGGTATCAGGAAACTGACCTGATTCAGATACCGTAGCATTTCCTTCAAAATTATTATATTTGTTAAAATCAACTGATGTTCTGTCAATATCGTCTTTGTTAAAATTGAATTTATAATCATCTCTTGCAGGGTCATCTTCAAGATTCAGTGGGTATGGATAATTCGCTTCTATCTTCTCTCTCTGATTGCTCAATCCGTCAATACCCAAATCTTCACCCAAATCAATTATATTATTAGGGACAGGATTAGCATCCGTTATACCGTCCTCGGTATCGAGTTTACCGTTCGGTATAATATCCTCGCTTATTTGCCCCAGATTAACATACATCTTTGTCCCCTGCTCCCATTTCTCTATCTTCATCATAATTTCAATGTAATCAATATTCTCTGTATCAAAATTCGTATTGAAAGATGAGAACAACCTTGTCATTCCTCCCCATATTTTCTGTCTGTTGTTCGGGTCACTTGACCAACTCAAATCTGCCGTGGGATTGAACTCCCGGTTTACAGTATCGAGGAACAATGGATTCTTGTTGTAAATACCCCTCATATCTGCATCAAAATCAATAAACAACGGACTTAAATTCGACCTCCCGGCAGGCACATCTTTATTTGGATACACTTCCTTAATAGGAATTTTCGGAATAAAATACTGATACCAAAATGCCTTTCCTCTATGCAAAGACCTGACAGTATCATTCAAACCAATCAAACTGTCCAATGGCTGACTGCTGTGTGTCCACTGTGCCGCAGTCAATCCTAATGGGATATACTTTTGAGCCCCCTCAAAATCGTCAATGTAAACAACCGGCTCGTTATTGTCCGATTCAACTTCCGATTTACGTTTGTTTGGTTCAGGCAAAGTCAAAGCCCACTCGCTTCTAAATTGAAGAGAAGATGCAACTTTCGTATCATAGAACGGGAGATAATCCAAAGCTTTTGTCAGCCACGGTGCATCCATATCCAAATTACCATCCAATCCAATCATTGTATTCGATACCGGCTCTTCACCTAACCTCACCCTGTCAATCAAAGCCGATTGGTCATAATGCATCAATGTAAAGCCCAGCTTACTGTCCACTCCCCTCTTTTTCAGCAATTGATAATCACCCCGAATTCCTGCTAATGTTCTTGTAGAGATATTGAAAACATCTCTCGCCTCATATTCGACTTTCAAATTTGCATTCGGCAATGACGCTCTCGGATTCCTGATTGTCAACTGCCCCGCATAATAGTCAATAACATAATCCTCATATTCTCTCAATGGCACTCCGTCAAGTGTTACCTTAACGCTATTCGGTGCCAGATTATACGCTCCAAGAAAAATTCTGTTCGTTGCTCTTCCTGATACCTCACCTGTAATAACAAACCTGTCCCGACCTGTATTTCTCCGTGCAACGTCATAAGTAGTATCGTAAATGTCAGAATACATGTATTGACCAGCAATTTCCGGTGTACCCTGCTTTGTGAAATAATCCACAAGCCCTGAATCAAAAGGTCTGACACTCGGAAAAGTAATCTCACCATACTCAGCACTGAAAAAAGGATGCCGTAAATCAAACAATCCGTCAGGTGGTGCCGAACCACTGCTGTTCACCTGGTCAACACCAAAAATCGTTACAAGCTTATCAGGAGCACCCGGCAAAACATCGCTTGAGTCATTATTCTGATTTATATACCACATCCCTATTTTCGTATTGTTAACATCAATGGAAGATGCATTAATGGAATAAATATTTTTCATTTGCCTGCTCCAAAGGGTTTTGAAACCGGGTTGCATGTTTGGTCTGTAAACCAGCTTTAAAATTACTGTATCCTTCTCGCTCTGCTGTGAACTCAAACTTCCGTAGTACCAGTCATCCTGTTCGGTAGCATTATTTGCACCCTCAATTCTGTACGATACGGCATAAAACCTGTCGGTTCTTAAACTTAAAATATGCAGTGTACCCAAATTCAAATCCACTCTGTATCGCGTCGAATCTAACTTCAAGAAATATCCTCTTTCAACCTTACCGGCTTCGATAGGATTTTGTTTCATGGCTGCCGGGTATTTTTGACCCTGCAATGTCTGAATTCTGTGTAAATCGGAGTAAGCCACACCAACAGCAGAAACAGCACCCTTCTTTATGTCATTTGTTGATTCCCATACTTCAATTTCCTTAATACGGTAAAACTTCGCTGAATCATTTCCCGGTGGTGTCGGAGTCGAATATTTAAAGTACTCCTTATAAATTGGTTTATAAATCTCATCAACAAAAAAGTGATTTTTAGCATAATCATATGCACGAATGTCAAAAGGCATGGAGCTTAGCCCACCTGTTACATTGATAAATTTTCTTTCGCCTCTCCTTTGCGAAAATATGGTTTTTAAATACAGCGGTCCAAACTGGAAATCGGAACGCACACCAAACAATGCTTCGCCACCGCCAATCAACGTTGATGGTATTGGCAATGACACATTTCCCAATTGAATGAGCTTAATAATTTCATCATCCTCACCCTCATAACCAATCTTAAAAGTATTGTCAAATTCAAATTGTCGTCTTGTATTCCAATCTGTCTTCAACTTCAATTTATCTCCAATACCACCTGAAACATTAACCCTTATATCCTGACTGAATATTGGCGTAGATTGAGTCTGACCGAAAGCCGAAACCGTTCCTAAGTTCTGGCTGTCCCATCTCCAACCGACTTTCAAATTAACTTCACCACTTACATTAATATTAATCTGAGGTTTTCCAAAAATCCCAATCACAGGATTCGGTGGTATCGGTATCGAAAGGCCGGTTGACTGGCTTATTAACCTTGCCAAGTCACCTCCACTCAATGCCTGCTTTAAATCATATCTGGCAAGCAGACTGTCCCACATTCTGCTTTGAAGTTGTTTCTTCCTAATTTCAAGGTATTGGTCTATACTCATTTGAAAAGGATAAGTTAATAGAAATGAATCCAAGAACAATTTACTTTCTGCACTCACACCACTCGTATCCACCCATGTCTCATCATAAATTCCTTTAGGACGATACTTAAAATTTGTCAGAGTTCTTGGATGTTCACCCGAAAATCTGTACATATTGTTTCGCTTCATCATCGAAGCATCCGTACCAGTAGAATCATTTGAACTTGAATCGAAAGGTGTTTGCACTCCGAACATGAACCAAAAAGGAGAATTATATAGCAGCAAAGATTGAAAAAACATAGATGGAGATATTGACGAGCTACTAGAAAAAATCAAATTGGTTAAAGGAAAATTAAATCCTCCGGTTTGGCTTATACCCGGCAAAATGCCGAGTAAAAACAACATGCTAATAGAAAGTATTTTTATTTTCAAACTAATTCGTCTGAAAATAGAAAACTTTAAATTGAAAATTATTTTTAAACCTCTACCCAATGAATAACCAAATTTATAAAACAATAAATACGAAAAATCCCGAAATTTAACTTTCGGAAATCATTTTTTCATCTGACAATTGTCAAATGCTCACTGATTTTAAAATAACAGGTAGAAGTTATTCTATAATAATCCTTTAAGTAATTCAAATTTAAATAACTGCACAATAAAATTCTTTCAAATTAATTTACATAATATATATTATTGAATAATGTACAGCCAATATTGTACCAAAACGTAGTTAATAACTATAAAATTGTATTAAAATTTCATTAAAAGAACATTTTGTTAAGAAAAAGTGTGTTTTTAACAAAAATATAAATAAATGTGTCAAAACATATACACAGTTTTTGTAATTTTGAAAAATTTAAAGGTTGCTTAGCTCAGTTGGTCCAGAGCGTCCGCCTCACACGCGGAAGGTCGTGGGTTCGAACCCCACAGCGACCACGGGATTAGAAAATAGAATAATAGAAATTAGAAAAATAGAAATTAGAAATTGTTAGTTTCGGCATCACGGCTAACGATAGAGGAATCTTGGCATTCAGATAGTAACTGATTTATTGTTTTATTAAATATAGGATGTATTGCATCACCGGCAATTTCAGCTATAGGTTCAAGTACAAATTTGCGTTCATGCATCCTCGAATGTGGAATAGTAATCATCGGACTTTCAAAGATTTTATCACCATAAAAAATTATGTCAATATCAATTTCCCTCTCTGCCCATTTTTCACGTGAACGTCTGCCGAGTGAATATTCGATACTTTTGCAAAGTTGAATCAAATTATCCAAAGGCAACTTGGTTGTACCAGTAAATGCGGCATTCACGAACCATCTTTGCTCCTTATTACCAACCGGTTCTGTTCTGTAAAAAGATGAACTTTGAATGTCTTCCAAAATATTGCTCTCCTTCAATAGTCTTAAAGCCGCACTAATGTTGTGTCGCCTTTTACCAAGGTTTGAACCAACAGACAAAACTACAAAAACATAATCCTGACTTTCAAGTTCTTCTGTGTGGTCTTTCACTTTCAACTAATGCAAAATGCTCATATATGTTTATTACTTCTTTAAACGGCTATTTATTCATTTCTCGAAATCGTCTGTTCTGCTTCTATATATTTGACTATTCTTCTTATTGGAACACCCATTTTTCTTACTCTGACTTTTGCCTTTTGCAAATCAGGAAACTTTTCCATCAACATATTCAAAATTTCCCTCGCCAATGTTTCAATCAAATTGTAATTTTCGCCAGCAATAACTTCTTCAATACAAAAAAATGCTTCTTCATAATTCAATGCCAAATTTACATCATCATTGATTATGGCATGTGTTGCATCGTAATACATTTCAAGGTCAACTTCATACTTGCCACCCAATTGCTGCTCCTCATTTTTAACACCATGATAAGCATAAAACTGAGCACCTGTAATACTTAATTTCATCAAAGATGCATTTTTCATAAACTCTTGTCAAATTTCATATATAAAACATACTTTTTCTTCCAGCACAATCGCTTGAAGATTATCATTTTCAATTCAAAAACTCTCAACAATCAATATCATTTATTACCAACAAAACAATCTTACTTTAGCACAATAGCACTAAAAAACTATAGCACTAAACACCTAATCCCCTAAATACCTATTTATTCCTAACAACCCTGAACCCTACTTTCCTGTCCTGAATATCAGGATGAACATCTAACCTCGACCACGACGTTGTCTCTTCATTAGTTGCAAACATACTTCCGCCTCGTATTACCTTCCCATTTCCTTCAAAATCCTTTGGTCCCTTGGGGTCTGTTTCCGGTGAATCCGAATAAACATCCAGCCAATCCCAGCACCATTCCGCCGCATTTCCGTACATATCATAAAGCCCCCAGGCATTCGGCAATTTCTGCCCAACATTATTCTGCTTATTCCCAGAATTATTCTTAACCCAAGCATAATCCTCCAAATTCCCTGTACTGAAGTTAACATCCCCTGTTGTTCCTGCCCTGCAGGCATACTCCCACTCAGCTTCAGTAGGTAATCTATACCCATTCTTACTGAAATCACATGTCGCCTCCTCGCCATTTATCGTATAGCACTCCTGCAAACCATCTTTCTTCGATGCCGAATTGCACCATTTTACAATATCTATCCATTTTGTAAGATTAGCCGGCTTATTCGGTCCCGTATCATCCGGCAAATAATTTGGCCACGTACTCGCTACCTCCTGATACTTCTCCTGCGTTACCTCATAAATACTCATGTAAAAATCCCTCGTCAGTGTTACCTCATGTGCCGGACTTGCCCACATATCATCACCGCTTGTTCCCATAGTAAACTTCCCTGCTTTAATCAACACCGTCTCCAGCAAATAAGTCTTGGTTGTTTCAAAAACATTAATATTTTTCTTATTGCTCTCCTTCCCGTCAACAGATACATATATTTCGTAAACTTTCGGAGTTGCATCTTCAGGTATTTGAATTGTGATCTTAGTGTTTGTCCAGCTACTAATTCTCGACCTCAACAACTTTGTCCCTCCAAAATACACAAAACTATTCGTCCCCTGATTTGCTCCCAAATTCTTGCCAATAATATCAACAAACTCATTAATCTTTACATCAAACGCCGAAAAAGTCGTTATCTCCGGCAACTTCTCCTCTACCGTCCCCAAAGTAAAGTCAACCTCATTACTCTTCAAACCATCCTTATATACATACAACTTCCCCGTCTGAGCACCCTGCGGAACTTTCACCAATATCAAATCGTTCTTCCAATCTATAAAACTATTATCATCCTTAACTTCCACTCCGCCAACCACAGCATATCCCTCGTGATTCTTCCGGTTATCCGAAAACTCCGAACCATAAATCTTAATCGTATCACCAACCTTAGCCGTTGTTGGACTAATATAATCAATCACCGGTGGCTCAATAACTGCTTTTTGCAGTACGGTAAAATTAAACTCATTACTTGGCGCTCCACGCACAACCACCTGTACCTTACCTAAAGCAGCTGTGCTACCCATTGGAACTCTAAATACAATCTTTGAACCCGTCCATGAAACATAATCCAAATTCGCCAAATTCTTTCCGTGAAATTTTATAAAATTTGTATCCCTTTGATTTAGAAAATTCGAACCATCCAATGTAACAGAATCCCCCTCGTATGCCTTATCAGGTTTAATTCTGCTAATGAATGGTGGCTGTAAAATTGTACCAATTGAAAAATAAATCCCATTTGATATGACTGTCGAATCAGTATAAACAATAACAACTTTAACATAGCCGGTCAATGCCATTGCAGGTATTTTCAAATTAATCAAACTGTCATTCCATGAAATATAATCCCCGGTTTCGGGTTTTATTTCACCAAAAAGTACATGACTCGCACCACGACTTGCACCAAAATTCCTGCCTGCCAGACTGATTTGCTGTCCGGCTACTCCTGTTACAGGTTCAATCTGAATTAATTCAGGTATTTTTACCTCCTTTTTATTATCATCGGGTGGTTTCACAGGATTGTCATCACACGACAAAAACAAAACCACACTTAAACTCAATAAGCAAAAAGTCAATAAAAAAATTCTCTTAATCATATCTTTCCTCAAAAAAAAATTTATTGTTCAATTCAATTTATCATTTCAAATCAATGCTTTTTTCTTAATCCAGTTAGAGATGGCAAGTTTATAACTATACTTCTCCATTACCAACTCAGAATTGCGTAGCAATGGAACCAACTTATCAATTTATAACCTTCTTCACCTATTTAATTCTACTTAAGCACTCAGTTACTAAAGAACTATAATACTAAAGTACTAAAGTACTAAAAAACTAAAGCACTAAAGAACCTACCTCGCATTCCTCGCAACCCTGAATCCAATATAATACTCTGATTCAGTCAGATGCTGTTCTCCCCATCGGTAAGAACATGTAGTCTTAAGTTTATCCTCAGTATAAGACCCACCCCTTAAAGATTTTCCACCATCCTGACTGGTAGAAGGACCTTTAGGGTCAAGACTGTCTTTTGATTCTGCATAATAAAAAGCATCGAACCAATCCCAGCACCATTCCTTTACATTACCCAACATATCATGCAAACCATAATAATTCGCTTCTTTCGAACCAATTTCATGTGTCTTATTTCCCGCATTTTCGTTATGCCAAGCCATCGTGCTGACAACACCATTGCCTCCGTCCTTACCTTTGCCATATCTCCAATCGCTGCCTGCACGTGCAGCCAATTCCCATTCTGCCTCAGTTGGCAACCTGTAACCATTAGCATCCCAGTTTGCAGTAACAGTTTCACCTGAAATCGTATATACCGGTTCAAATCCCTCTCTTACAGACAACTCATTACAAAACTTACAACAATTCAACCAGGATACTCTTTCCACGGGGTTATTTGCACCAACATTGTAGCTGTTATGAGATGTTGAAGAAACCTTATCCCAAACCCCCTGACTGATTTCATACTTTGAAATATAGAATGGTTTTGTTACCATAACCGGATGTTTTGGGTCGCTATAACCCGATAATTCGTCATCCGCACCCATCATAAACTTTCCACTCTGAATCAATACCTGTTCAAGTAAGATAGCATCGGTCTGAACCTCCAAATTCATCCCATTCGATTTTTGCCCGTTTACATAAACAAAAACATTGCCAGTAGTCGCTCCTGTAGGTACTTCAACAACAATTTTCTTATCTTTCCAGCTTATATACTTTGATACTAAAACACCATTAATTGTAATAAAATTCCCATTTTGTCCTTCACCAAAATTTGAACCCTCGATACCGACATTTTTTCTGGGAAAAGGTTTATCCGTATCAAAACCCTTGATTATCGGAGCATTCTCTGTTGAAGCTGAATTTATTGTTAAGTTGACTTCATTTGAACTTTTTCCATTAACGACAACAACCAATTTACCTGTACTGGCATTATTCGGCAATATGATGATGATTTGATTATATGACCAATATATATATCTTTCCACTTCTGTCCCATTGATAGTAACATGAATGTCATCATACGGAAAACCGAACTTTGAACCGCTAATTGTTAAAGGATACCCGGCATAAGTTGGATTGTTTGTAACATTTGTGATAATAGGTTCTTCACCATTATTATTGTGGTTATTGCCGTTTGGTTTTGTAGCTTCATCACATGAAGAAAGCAATATCCCTAAAAAAGATACAATTAACATTATATGTATAAGTTTTATCTTCATATTTACCTCTTTTTATTACTCGAAAATTTTTAATCACTAAAGATTATTTAATTTATTATTTTACGAAAATATAAGTTATAAATTTTATTCAAATTATAAAAATAATATTTAAAAAAACCGCAAGCATTGAAAAATACTTTGCGGTTTTGACTATCTCCATTTAAAATACTAATTATTTTAAATGCTTTATCTTAAATCTTAATTAAAAGTTTATTTGCTCTTGTCCGGATAATTAGGAACTTTAGGTATTTGTGGTTTTGGATTCGATTTAATTTGTTCCAAAATCACTTCTATCGCTTTGTTCAATTGTTCATCAATCCCATTATACTCTTTACCCGGGTGATTATCAATTTCAATATCCGGTTGCATTCCTACACCTTCCAATACCCAAGAACCATCAGCACCAAAGTTTGCAAACTCAGGTTTATAAAGGTAACTCCCGTCAAGAAACGGCAGTGAACCCCTTATACCAATAACACCACCCCAACTCCTCTTACCAATTAAAGTTCCAATCCCCGCCTTCTTAAATTGATATGGAAATAAATCACCATCTGAAGCAGAAATTTCATTCAACAAACAAACTATAGGTCCGGTCATAACAGCATCAGGATTTGTCATTACATCTTCCTGATTCCTTGCATGCTTAGCGACCAATAATATTCTTCGTAACCTCTCAATAATCATTGGCGATACATTACCACCACCATTATACCTGTCATCAACGATAAGAGCTTCCTTCCTCACCTGTGGATAAAAATACTTCACAAACTCATTCAAACCATCCATACTCATATCAGGAATATGAATATAACCCACACGTCCATTAGTCGCTTTATCCACTTTCAAACGATTCTCTTCAACCCAATTGAAATATCTCAATCCGCTTTCAGAACCAATAGTCTTCACAAAATAATCTTTTACATCAGTTTCGTTTGGCTTAGAACTCACAGTCAGCGAAACAAACCTGTTTGCCTTGCCGTTCAATACCGTATATGGTGTCGTATATTTGCTCAATCTTATACCGTCAACTGCAAACAAATAGTCACCTTCACTAATCCTTATCCCCGGCTCAGTCAACGGAGAACGTGTATCTTCCTCCCAATTCCTTCCCTTTAAGATTTTCTTGATTTTATAAGCACCCGTTTTTTCATCAAATTCAAAATCAGCCCCAAGCAAACCAATACCAACACCTGATATTTCAGGCATTTCACCATCTCCAACGTATGAATGCCCACAATTCAGTTCACCAATCATCTCGCCTATAATATAAGTCAAATCATGTCTGTGAACAACATAAGGCACTAATTCAGAATACTTGGTTTTGATTGAATTCCAATCAACTCCGTGCATATTCGGGTCGTAAAAGAAATCCCGCATTTGCCTCCAGCTCTCATTGAATATTTCAGTCCACTCTTCACTTCTGTCAATCATGATTTCCATCTCAGATAAATCCAATTTTCCATCCCCCGATTTAACCGAAGAATTCAAATCCGTAATGAAATATTCTTTGTCTTTTCCATAAATAATCATTTCGCCATCAGCCGAAAACTCAAACGAATTGAAATCTCCAACCTGAGATTCATCCTTCTTTTTTATGTCGTAAGACCAAAGTTTTCCCTCACGCGTATAATACAACTTACCATTGGTACAAGTTGCTAATCGCTGATAGGCAGCAGATTTTACAGGAATTTCGAACAATCTGCTCTGAATATTGTCTATATCAATTTTAATTATGTACTCTGTTTCTTCAGTTTTATCCTTCTTACTTTTTGCTTTATCTTCTTTCTTCTCGGCTTTCTCATCCTGTTTAATGGCAACGGTGTCATTTTCAAAAGCAAATGGAGTACCTAGTGTATCCTGCAATGTCAATCCAAAGATGTTTGCTTCATTTTCATAACTATAATTCCATTCGAAATTGCCAACTTTTGGTTTGAATTTTCGCGTTGATAAGAAAAATATATATTTCCCGTCAGAAGAAAAAACAGGATTGGCACTCTCAAAAAATTCATCGGAAATTTTATATGATTTACCATTTGCCAAAGAATACAGATATATTTGCGACCAGAAATTATTGATGAAATCCGAATAAGCTATCCATTTGCTGTCAGGAGACCAACTGTAATCCTGTATCTCCCATATTTTCGATTTTACAATTTCTTTTATCTGCTTTGTTGCAATATCAATGTAAAATAATTTCATGGCTTTGTCCGAAAACAATATCTTCTTACTGTCCGGAGACCATTTCAATTCCCATAGATATGATTTACTGCTATCTGTCAATTGAATTATATTTTTCCCGTTTGCATCGCTAATAAAAATTTCATTTTTTAAACCGTCATCGCTGATAAATGCAATCCATTTGCCGTCGGGTGACCATTCGGGATTCCTATCGTGTACACCGCTTGTTTTCGTAAGATTTACAATCTTCCCTTTTGAAGCTGGGACAGTAAATATGTCCCCTCTTGCTGAAAATAATCCTCTTTTACCATCCGGTGAAATATTCCATGAAGATATACTTTCCTTCACATTCTCAAGCTTGCTACGTACCCACGGAAAATCTTCCGATATTTCAATATTTACTTTTTCAAATTGCTCGGTTTGCAAATTTAAGAGATAAATATATCCACCATTCTCAAATGCTATATGTTCGGCACCAAGCGAAGGGAACTTGACATCATATTTATCGAAATTAGTGATTTTTTTTGTTTGTTTTGTATTTATATCATACACAAATATATTCAGGAAATGGTCCCTGTCGGAGATATAATAAATCTTATTCTTATACCACATTGGAATAATATCCTGAGCTGAATTTTGCGTTATATTCTGCAATTCCTGAGATTTAAAATCATAAATCCAAATATCATCAGCTTGCCCTCCCCTATATCTTTTCCAAGTTCGGAACTCACGAAAAACCCTGTTATAAGCAATCTTGCTACCATCCTCATTTAAAGAGGCAAATCCAGACTTTGGCAGTGGGTACTCGTAAGGCAATCCACCTTTTACATTAATGTTATATAACTTACCTACCCAGGCATTCCAGCTTTCCTGTCTGCTTCTGTAAACTATATTTTGTCCGTCTGTAGTCCATTGCATAATTATTTTATCAGGACCCATCCTGTCGGGTAATCCCTGAATATCCATGCTGTATGTCAACCTTTGTGGTGTCCCACCTTCTGTCGGCATTGTAAAAACTTCACGATTTCCATCATGTTCCCCGGAAAAAGCAATTGTCTTTCCATCAGGAGAAAATCTTGGGAATATCTCAATTCCTTCAGAGACCGTTATTCTTCTTGCTAATCCACCTTGAATCGGAACTGTGTATAAATCGCCACCGTATGTAAAAACAATTTGTGACTTCGATGTATTTGGGTATCTAAGTAGTCGTGCTTCTTTTGCTTCAATAATTCCTGCAAGTAAAAATAATAATAGCAAAAAAGTCATTCTGTTGTTCATAATGTTTCCTTTATTTAGATTTAAAAAATAAATTAACGTAATCAGTATTGAAATATTACGTTATATAATATAAAAAGTTACAATATTCATTGAAATGATTATGTTTATGAACAGAAGAAATTTTTTTTAGATATAATTATTAATGTATTTTGTAATTTAATAAGTTGAATTAAATCATAAAACGGAAATTGTGAAAAAGATTTTATATATTATACTATTTTTAGCTTTATTCTTGCAATTGCACTCAAAAAACGGCTGGTATAAACAAAATTCCGGTACTAATAAATTTTTGTACGATGTCTGTTTTGTTGATTCTTTAAGTGGTTGGGTAGTCGGTGATGGTGGATTGATATTAAGAACAACAGATGGTGGAGAAAATTGGATTGAGCAAGATGCAAATGTTGGAAGCTGGCTTCTAAGTATCAGTTTTATAGATGATCTTAACGGATGGATTGCAGGCGATAACGGCAGGATAAGGAAAACAACCGATGCGGGTGGCAGATGGTCTATTAAGGATGCTGACATGTACTTGAATGAATTCATAAATTCAATTTGCTTTGTTAATAAAAGCCTTGGATGGGCAACCGGAACACTCGGTATTATACATACAGAAAACGGGGGTGATAATTGGTATTTTCAGGATTCCGCAAATCACACTGTAAGTAAAAGTATTTTTTTTATTAACGAGACTGTTGGTTGGGCTTGCGGTGCTAACGGAACAATAATTAAGACTGTTGATGGAGGCAAGACTTGGCAAAAACTCGAAACCGGAAGCAATGGAACTTTCTATGACATTTTTTTCCTCGACCTAAGTATAGGGTGGGCTTTATCTAGACACGAACCAAAAATTCTCAGAACGACAAACGGTGGCAAAGATTGGTTTCCACAGCTTAATCCAATTAATGGCTTTTTTACTTCCATCCAATTTGTTGATAAAAAAAATGGATGGGCTGCAGGTCAGGATGGCATTATCAATTCCACAGATGGTGGACAAACATGGAAAGTACAAGTGCCTGAGTCAAGATACAATCTTTGGGGAATGAGATTAATAAATAAAAATATCGGTTGGGCTGTCGGTGGTGATGGCACAATCCTGAAAACCGATAACGGCGGAATAAAATTCGATGTAGATTTCAAAGCTAATGTAATTACCGGAGATGCTCCATTCTCTACAACTTTTACAGATTTATCCGAAGGCAATCCGTCTCAATGGAATTGGGATTTCGGAGACGGTGGAAAACATACTACTCCCCATCCGGTTTATATTTATCAAAAACCCGGAACCTACAATGTTACTTTGACAGTTTCCGATGGTATTGACAGCGACAGTAAAACCAAATACGGCTATATTTTCGTGAAAGGAGTTAATGAATTGAAAGCTGATTTCATTGCCGATACAACAGAAGGAGAAGCTCCTCTTATCGTTAATTTCACTGACGCTTCGATTGGCAATCCGGACACTTGGGACTGGGACTTTGGCAACGGCGCTACACATAAATCGCAAAATCCTATTAATGTTTATCAAACATCGGGTACTTATACAGTCAGCTTAAAAGTCAAAAGAGCCAATGAAGAATCCACAGAAACAAAAGTCAATTATATTAAAGTGTTTGAACCAATATCTGTCAAAGATAATAATCTCCGATTTAAAATATTCGAACCTACACCGAACCCGACAAATGAAGAAATACATATAGATTTTGAAATAGAATCAATGAGTTTCATAACTGTTAAAATATACGACATATTGGGGAAAGAGGTTACTTGCCTTTATGATGGTTCTCCTTCATCTGCCAGACAAAGCATTAAATGGAATATTCAGAATCAAAATTTGCCTGGAGGTATTTACCTTTGCAAGTTCTCGATTTTCACAGAAAAATCAGTATATAGCATAATCAAGAAAATTATTTATTTAACAAATTAAAGGGTATGTTGATGATTCAGAAATTGATAAACAAGTTAATTCTAATAACAATAGTTATTTCATTTATTGGCTGTTGTGATTGCGATAAAGAGAAAGTAGTTCAGAAAAAAACTATACCTCTTGTAGGAAAAATGTCTTGGAGTGATTGGAAAAACCAGGCAGGATGGAAAGATTATGAAGCAAAAAATTATATTGTAGATATGCAGAAAGCTCAAAAAATTAAAAAAATAATTTCTTCGAAGAAAATTTCATTTATCATGGTTTCTGCAAATTGGTGTTCCGATTCCGAAAAAGGCGTTCCGATTTTCTTTAAACTGTTGAAAACGATTGAATACAAAACTGATGATGTTATTCTTTACGGTGTTGACCGTGAAAAAAAAGAACCGACAAATGAATCCGAAAAATTTGTAATTGAAAAAGTGCCTACCCTTATCATTTTATTGGAAGGAAATGAGCTTGGAAGAATTGTCGAATATCCTGTTATCAGTTGGGAAGACGACATTCTAACAATAATAGATGAATTATAATATTTCTGCAATCTTTATTTCTATATTAAAATTCATTTTTTCAATCAATCAAATATAATAAGGTTATATAAAAATTATTTATAATATAATCTTTGTTCAAAATCAATAAAATTGTTAATTTTAACGATATTTATTACAATGTTACGGAAATTTATATGATTCATGAAATTAATATTCCTATTTATTCAATGGTACCTTTTGTTTTAATGCTTGGTTCCATTGCGATGCTTCCTTTGTTTGCAAATCATTTCTGGGAGTCAAACAAAAATAAATTGTTAGTGGCTTTGGTTCTTGGTATTCCAACTGCCATTTGGTTGGTATCAGTCGGAATGACACATGAACTCGAACATACCATGCTCTTTGATTATATCCCTTTTATCATTCTCCTTGGTGCCTTATTTGTAATTTCAGGAGGAATTTTTGTTGACGGCACTATTAGTCCGACACCAAAAACCAACACTATTATTTTGATTATAGGTGCAGTTCTTGCTTCACTAATGGGCACAACCGGTGCGGCAATGCTTCTAATCAGACCAATAATTCAGGCGAACAAAAACAGAAAATACAAAGTACACACTATTTTATTTTTTATAGCCATTGTAGCAAATTGCGGGGGACTGCTTACACCATTAGGAGACCCTCCCCTGTTTATGATGTATTTACGAGGAGCACCATTTGAATGGTTCTTCCATCTGTTTCCGGAATGGTTAATTGCAAATTTCCTTTTAATTGTTATCTATTTCCTTTATGACACCTATCATTTTCGGAATGAAGATATTTTTGATTACTCAATCGAGGAAAAAGTCCCTATAAGAATTCGTGGAAATTTAAATTTTGTTTGGCTTTTGGGCGTTGTTTTAGCAGTTGCATTTATAAATCCAAATGTTTTGCCATTTATAAAAGCAGGTCATTACAGTTCTTATCTTCGTGAAATTATATTTTTATTAATGACATTTCTATCTTTAAAATTTACAACGAAGAAAGTCAGGGAGTCAAACAATTTCAACTGGCATCCAATAATTGAAGTTGCATACTTATTTCTTGGAATTTTCATAACGATGGTTCCGTGTTTAGCATTTTTGGAAATCAATGGTAAATCATTGGGAATCAACTCTACAACTTTATTTTATTACGCATCTGGAGCTTTATCATCATTTCTGGATAATACCCCAACTGCTGTTACTTTTCATTCTTTAGCAAAAAATCCAGAATTACAGAAAACATTTTTTACATTTGCAAACAAAGTTGCTGATATTCCTGAAATTGTTTTAAAAGCAATATCCGTCGGTTCAGTATTTTTTGGCTCAATGACCTATATTGGTAACGGACCAAACTTTATGGTCAAAGCCATAGCAGAAAGCGAAGGAGTCCCAATGCCGAGTTTCTTTGGATATATGATTAAGTTCTCATTGATTGTATTATTACCAATCTTCATTTTGGTAGAGATTATTTGTCTTTAATTCGCAGACAGCAGACTGCAGACAGGAAAATGGAGGAAGGAAAAGGGAGATAGATACTAACCCTGTCCTTCAGGGCTGAGAAATTGAAAAATATCTGAATTATTCTTTGTATTTTTGTAAATATGACAGAAAATATTAAATATTGGGTAGAAATATCAGAATATGACTTGGAAACTGCAGATGCAATGTTTCGCACCAAAAGATTTCTTTATGTCGGATTTATGTGTCATCAATCCATTGAAAAGATTCTGAAAGCTCTCTATACCAAAATTTATAATGAAGTTGTTCCTTATACTCACAATCTTGGGTTTTTAATATCTAAAACAAATTTAGTAGAATTAATGGATGAAAACAAGAATTCATTTATTAACGAACTTGAACCAATGAATGTTGAATCACGATATCCGAAATACAAAGAGCAAATCAGAGCATATTTGAGCGAAGAAAAATGTATTGATATTTTAGCAAAAACCAAAGAAATGCACGAATGGATAAAACAAATGTTATAAATATTGCTAAAGATTATAAAGAACTTGTAAGCAGGTATGTTGATTTTGATAATGTCTATCTTTTTGGTTCCCATGTAAAAGGTTATGCAAAGGAGTTCAGCGATATAGACATTGCTGTTGTTGTGAATAATCTTAAAAGTGATTATATGCAAACCGTTCAATTGCTATGGAAACTCCGAATTGATATTGATGTAAGAATTGAACCGGTTCTAATTGATAGAAGTCAAGACATTTCAGGATTTTATAATGAGATTGTTCGTTCTGGTATTTTAATTGGTTGATAAAATTCTCCTTAGTAGTTTGATTGCTAATATTTATATTGGTTAAGATTATTTGTCTTTAATTCGCAGACTGCAGAAAACAGACAGGAAAATGGAGAAAGGAGGAAAACATTTTTCCTCTCTAATAGTAACGTTAGATGATTATAACATGCGCTATTTCAAATAGTTTTTTGCACTTCTAACAATTTTAATTATTTTTGGCTTATGGAAAGGAAACTAAAAATATATTTAGATACTTCGGTAATAAATTTTCTCTTTGCGGTCGACTCTCCCGAAAAGAAAGAAATAATTATTGATTTTTTTGAAAAATAAATTATGGAAGCGACGATATCTAAAGCCCAATATGAAGTCTGGGAGATGAAAGAAGCGGTATATGAAAAAATTAAGGATATTCCAAAAGACAAGAGAATAGAATTAATTTTGAAAAGTACTCATGAAACAATCAGTCAAATTCTTGAATATAAGAGATTGAAAGATAAATAAGAAATATAATAAAAATCATTCTATGAAAGTCAAAGAACTTATAGATATAATTGAGACTGATGGTTGGTATCTTGATAGAATAAAAGGTAGCCACCGGCAATTCAAGCATCCTGTTAAAAAAGGAACTGTAACGATTGCAGGAAAATTATCAACTGATATGCCAAAAGGAACTATAATTAGTGTATTAAAACAAGCAAAATTGAAATAAGGAGATAAACCATGAAATATACTATCATTATTGAAAAAGGACAGAATGCATATGGAGCTTATGTTCCTGATTTACCCGGTTGTGTCGCTGTTGCCGATACTGAAGAAGAAGTCAGGGAATTAATTAAAGAAGCTATTGAATTTCATTTGGAATCATATAAAATTGAAAATAAACGGATACCGAAAATAAGAACAAAAACTTTAGAATTGGAGGTCACCGTTTAAATTAATTTGAAAATATATTTGTAAGCGTTGTCTTACTGCGTTCTACCTTGAAACCTGGTAATTTTTAATTGAATAGATACGTAGAAAGAGGCACGCTCCCGATTGGGGGCGTTTTCCTTTGTATCTATTCAGGGTATACCAGTACCTCAAGGTAGTGCAACTGTGAAAATGCCCTTTTTTGTTATACACAGATTAACAAAGATTTAAAGATGGCACAGAAAAGAAAAAATCTGCAATACTGCTTAATCAGCGAAAATCTGTGATTCTGACAGTAAGAGAAAGGGTATAAAAACGATAATTGTGTTTTTATACTATAAATGAGATGAATGATGACTAAGTCAGATAATGTGGTTGATACTTATGTTGAAATAATCAAGAAATATGTTGAAGCTGGTGGACCGGAAGTATGTGAGTGGGAAAAATTTAATGAATTAATGAATCAAATTTATAAGGATATACAAAAAAACAATATCTCTGATGAACAAATGAAACTAATTTATAATGCATTTGCTGATACAATTACAGTTAAAACTTTACAGGGGCATGTTTATACCCAACCGTATGGATATCCCGGTGATTTTGATCTAATTGATAAACTGTATACACGAAAAATCAATAGAAATTATTACAAATGGGATCAATATGGTTCAAACTTAAAAGGATTAGATGCCTTGAGAGGTAGAATTGATTGTTTTCATAGAGAAATCGAAAAAATAAAAGTTATATCAAACATTTCAACCCTCAACATCGCCAGCGGTCCATGCCGCGATATTCAGGAATATTTCGTAAAATACCCTGATGCCAGAGTTCAATTTGATTGTGTTGAATTCGATATCAGAGCTATTGAGTATGCAAAAACAATTCTTGACGGATGTATAAACAAAGTCAATTTTATCAATAAAAATGCCCTGAAATTCACAACCGATAAAAAATATGACCTGATTTGGTCTGGTGGTCTTTTCGATTATTTCGAAGACAAAATTTTCGTAAGATTGCTAAAAAGATATGTTAATTTTCTAAAAGAAAATGCCGAAATTGTAATTGGTAATTTCAGCCCTTCAAATCCTTCAAAAGCATATATGGAGTTAATGAACTGGCATTTGAACTACAGGGACAAGGAACACTTATTACGACTTGCTGAAGAAGCCGGTCTTAATATGAATAATGTATGGATTGACTCCGAACCCCTCGGAATTAATTTATTTTTACATTATAAAAATATAAATAATTAATTGAAATCTATTAATGATTATTTGAATGATAATCGAAAAATTGAAAATTATCAACTATTTTACTATTTGTCTTCTCAAGCTCAACTGAATAATTTTGTAAAAAGAAATTGATTTTTATATAACAGTGTTTATACGAAAGAATTAATCGAATTTAGCCAAAACTAATAATAATTGCAAAAAAATTAATTTTTTTACATAAGGTTACAAAAAGTGATTTTTTATTAAAAAAATCAATTTGGTTTTTTTAAATTGCCAACTTAAATATTTTAAATAAAGAAAAATATAAAATAATTGGTAATAAATTTTGGTAAGATATGTTAAGTGATTTTGGAATTGTACTGTTGTTTTTAATAGTTGGTTTCGTATTTGTAGCCCTCGGGCTTATTACTGCGGCTATCATCAGACCACACCATCCCAACCCGGTTAAACAATCAACCTATGAATGCGGTGAAGAGCTAATCTCAGGCAGTCCCTGGATTAAGTTCAACATTCGATTTTATGTTGTAGCTCTTGTATTCCTGCTTTTCGATGTTGAAGTAGTTTTTCTTTTGCCATGGGCAGTTGTCTTCAAACAACTTGGCTGGTTTGCATTTATCGAGATGGTAGTTTTTGTATTGATTCTGCTTGTCGGTCTTGCTTATGTCTGGGCTAAAGGTGATATTGAATGGGAAAAGCCAAAACCATACATACCTTCGCTTAAGGATTTGGTATTGGAAAGAAAACAACATTTTGCTGAATAAGATAATAAATTAGGATATTTATATGGGATTATTAAATAGATTGAATGACCCTTACGAGGGTGGTGGTTTTGCACTTGGTACTGTTGAAGATATTTTGAACTGGGGACGCTCCAAATCAGATTGGTATTTGCAATTTGGTCTTGCATGCTGTGCTATCGAGTTCATGGCTGTAAATGCTCCTCACTTCGACTTTATGAGATTTGGTACTATACCAAGAACAAGTCCAAGACAAGCAGATTTCATTATAATTTCAGGTACTGTAACACTCAAAATGGCTGAAAGAATCAAACGGCTTTATGAACAAATGTCCGAACCGAAATATGTCATATCTATGGGTTCATGCTCAAATTGCGGTGGACCTTACTGGGAGCATGGTTACCATGTACTTAAGGGAGTTGACAGAATTATTCCTGTTGATGTTTATGTACCGGGTTGTCCTCCAAGACCGGAAGCATTGGAAGAAGGTATGATTCTTCTACAAAAAAAGATTAAACATGAAGCCATTTTTAATAAGAGAAAAAGAATAGCCGAAGAAGATAGAAAACTGGGACTTAATTACCAGTCAAATATTTAATATTTAATAATAAAATTTAGATTATGCAGGCACAAGAAATATATGATAAGTTAAAAGAGCAGTTTGCTGATGCTGTTATCGAATTAAAGGCAGATGCACCCTCAGACCCGTTCATAATAGTTAATGGTTCTGAACTGTTTAAAATTGCTCAATACATGAGAGATAAAGAAGAATTTGATTTTGACTATTTGGTTGACCTGATAGCTTTAGACCTTGGTGAAAATCTTGGAGCAGTCTATATTTTTTCGTCAATGAAGCATAAGCACAGAATTGCTCTTAAGGTGATTGTTCCAAAGAACAATCCCAAAATTCCAACATTGGAAAACCTTTGGAGAACTTCTGACTGGCTCGAAAGAGAAGCTTGGGACCTCATGGGCATTGAATTCGAAGGACATCATAATCTGATAAGGATATTAAATCCTTATGACTGGGAAGGTCATCCATTAAGGAAAGATTACGTAACTCCTGAAGAATATCATGGTATGAAAGTTCCTTACTAAATTAGGAATTTGGAATTAGTTTTGTTGTGTCAGTTGTTACGACTGACATTGAAAATAGAAAATAAAAGTGAAATAAATAAATGATAATGGAATTATAATTGTGGGTGAGAAAAGAAAAATAGAATTAGATTATAGCCAGCTTGATTCTGACCGTATGAGGTTGAATGTTGGTCCTCAGCATCCTTCCACACATGGTGTTTTACGTCTTGAAGTAGAGTTGGACGGGGAAATTGTAACTGATGTTGTTCCTCATGTCGGATACTTGCACAGATGTTTTGAAAAACATTGTGAGAAAATGGAATATCCGATGGTTACTCCATATATAGACAGGTTGGATTATATCTCATCAATGAATAACGAGTGGCCCTTTGTTATGGGTGTTGAGAAGATGATGGGGATAAAAGTTTCCGATAAAGTTGAGTATTTAAGAGTGATTGTATCCGAGTTAAACAGAATTGCTAATCATCAGATTGCGATAGCGACATTCGGATTGGATGCCGGAGCATTCACACCATTACTATGGCTATTCCGCGACAGGGAAATGATTCTTGCAATTCTCGAAAAGCTTTCGGGAGGAAGATTGCTTTATAATTATTTCCGTGTTGGAGGAATGGCTGCTGATGTTTATCCTACATTTAAAGAAGATGTTTTAGCCGCAATCAAGCAGGCACGGAAAACTAATCCTGAAATTCTGAACTTATTATTACTCAATAAAATATTTGTTGACAGAACTGCTAATGTGGGAGTTTTACCAGCAGATGTTGGTATTAATTATGGCTGTACTGGTCCTATGCTCAGAGGTTCAGGAGTTCCTTACGATTTGAGAAAGGTAGAGCCATACTCAATATATGACCGGTTTGACTTCGAAGTTCAGGTTGGAAAAGGGGAAGTTGGGACTGTCGGAGATTGCTGGGACAGGAACATTGTCAGATACAGAGAAATTGAGCAAAGCTGTAATATAATCGAACAGGCAATTAATCAGATGCCAATGGAAGGTGATATAAAGGAAGGATTTCCCAAAAAAGTACGTCCTCCGAAGGGAGAAATTTACAGCAAAGCAGAAAATCCAAAAGGTGAATTAGGATTTTACATTGTAAGCGAAGGAAAGAATAATCCTGAAAGAGTAAAATGCAGGTCAACAAGTTTTGTGAATCTTTCGGTCCTTCCTGAAATATCAAAAGGGTATATGTTCGCAGACCTGATTATGATTTTGGGAAGTATTGATATTGTTCTTGGTGAAGTTGACCGATAATCCCTTATTATCCCCTCTTAAGAGGGGTAGGGGTGTGTTTTGAAATTGAAATGAATATAGAGAAATAAATATAAGATAAAATGGAACAGAATTTTGTAAATATGTTGATAGGAAACCCTTGGATAGCGGCTCTGGTAATTGTCGTTTTACCATTGGTATTCGTAGTTATCTATGCATTAATAGCTATCTTAGGCGAATTGAAAATAGCGTCATTTGTTCAGGAACGTCTCGGACCAATGAGAACAGGATGGAAAGGTACAATGCAGCCGGTTGCAGAAGTGGTAAAACTTTTACAAAAGGAAGATATTACACCCGATGCCGCTGATAAGCCGCTATTTAATTTAGCACCATTCCTAATGTTCGCTGCCGCTTTCGCAGGATTTGCCGTTATTCCTTTCAGTCCATATTTTCTTCCATCAGGAATTGAGTTAGGACTGTTCTATGTTTTTGCTATCAGTTCTTTAGGTATAGTAGGATTGGTCATGGGTGGCTGGGCATCGAATAATAAATATTCTTTGCTTGGAGCAATGCGTTCTGCAGCCCAGATTGTAAGTTATGAAATCCCTGCCGCTATGGCTATATTGTCAGTCGCAGCTTTATCGGGGTCTTTAAATTTAAATGTTATAAGCGATGGGCAGAGCGGCTGGTTCTGGAATTGGTACATATTTGGCGGACCAGGACCTTGGGCAAAGATTTTTGTTATACCTTTCACTCTTGGTTTAGGTTTGATTTATTTGATTTCTACATTGGCAGAGACCAATAGAACTCCTTTTGATATTCCCGAAGGTGAATCAGAAATTGTTGCCGGTTATCATACTGAATACAGCGGAATGAAATTTGCAATGTTCTTCTTTGCCGAATACGCTAATATGTTTATTGTTGCGGCAATACTGACACTATTATTCTTTGGTGGCTGGAATTCCCCATTCGGAGATTTTCTGAATTACTGGTGGATGCAACCTGTTTGGTTTATTTTAAAAGCATTTTTCTGGGTTTTTCTTTCAATCTGGTTAAGGTGGACATTACCGAGATTAAGAGTTGACCAGTTAATGTATCTGAGCTGGAAAGTCTTGTTACCATGGGCATTCATTTGCTTTTTTGCAGTAGGACTTTTCGTAATGCTCAAATGAAAATTTTGTGAAATATTAATTATGATAAGATAAATATGTTGAATTATTTTAAAAATATGTGGCTTGGTGTTTACACTGTATTGGTGGGGCTTCGGCTAACACTGATACATTTATTCGCCAGAAATGTTACAGTTCAGTATCCTAATGAGAGGTATCCGATACCGCCAAATGCAAGGAATAGATTATATCTTGACCCTGATTTGTGTGATGCATGCTTGAGATGTACTAAAGCATGTCCGGTTAATTGCATTACTGTTGAAAGTTTAAGAGCAGTCCCGGGATTAACACCACCTTTGAAAAATGGTGACAAAAGAAATTTGTGGGTGACGGATTATAAAATTGATTTTGCCAAGTGCTGTTTCTGTGGGCTTTGCACGGAACCATGCCCTACAAATGCAATTAATATGACAACTGAGTTTGAATACTCTGCATTTACAAGAAAAGAGCTTCATTATACTTTTGTGAATATGAGTGAGGAAGATAGAAAAGAAAAACAGGCTCAGTTGGCAGTTTATCAGGAGGAACAGAAAAAGAAGAAAGCAGCTGAAGCCGCCGCTAAAGCCAAAGCAGATGCTGATGCAAAAGCAAAAACTGAATCTGAACCTAAAGCAGAAAATTAATATTCCCTCTCGAGAGGGGTAGGGTGTGTTCTTATAGATATGAATATTAATATTAAAGTGATATAAAAAATATGGATTACTTAATACCAATAGTTTTTTACGGCTTTGCGGTAATGATTCTAATTTCTGCCGCAGTGGTTGTATTTTCTAAAAAAATAATATATGCGGCATTTGCATTGTTGTTTACATTTTTTGGAGTTGCAGGATTTTACGTTCTTTTAAACGCTGACTTCTTGGCAATTACACAGATTATGATTTACATCGGAGGTATCCTTGTACTGATTATATTCGGTGTGATGCTGACTACAAAAATAACAGGAGCGGATGTTAAAGAGGGTGTGACTAATAAAATACAAAAGGGTTTTGCTCTGTTGGCTACAGCCATTATCGGCATTACATTACTTATAATCTACGGTAATGTCAAGTGGGTTATGAAAGAAGTTCCTGAAGTCAAAAGCACAATAACTCCAATCGGGAATGCCCTGATGACAGATTATTTACTGGCTTTCGAAGTTGCATCTGTTCTGTTATTGATTGCAATAGTTGGAGCTGTTCTTATTGCTCGTAGAAAATAAATTAAATTTAAACCATGTCATCCTGAGCTTGTCGAAGGATGAAATTTTGAAAATTGAAAATTGGAAATTGATTTTAAAATTGGAAATTGGAAATTGAAAATTGTTAAGAGATAGATTATGATTGGATTAAATGAATATCTGGTAGTTAGTGCAATACTTTTTTGCTTAGGGTTGTATGCTATCATTACAAGAAAGAATGCAATATTGGTTCTCATGGGACTGGAGTTGGTATTAAACTCAGCAAATATTAACTTTCTGGCATTTTCGAGATTTGGCGGGATAAATATTAACGGTCAGATTGCGGCAATTTTTGTTATTATCTTAGCTGCTGCAGAAGCGGCGGTTGCTTTAGCCATAATTTTGAATATTTACCAAAATTTCAAACATGTAAATGTTGATGAAGTAGATAAAATGAGAGACTGATTAGTTAAAAACTAATAGTGAAAAGTGAAAAGAATTATAAAAAATAAAATAAAATAAAATTATGTCATTTGAAACATTACTAACATTATCGTGGATTATACTGTTGCTGCCTTTGCTCAGCTTCGCGATTCTGTTATTTTTCGGAAAAAGGATAGGTAAGCCCAGTGCATATATTGGAACTTCAATATTAGGTATTGACTTAGTCCTTGCCGCTATTGTCTGTTATTCAAAACTGGTTACTTATGCTGACATTAAAATGATCCAGATGAAATTTACTTGGTTCAATCTGGGTAACATTAATATTAATGTCGGAATCGGTATTGACAACTTAGCCGCTTTGATGCTAATGGTTGTAATGGTTATCAGCTTTTTGGTACACATGTTTTCCATCGAATACATGCACGGAGATAAAAGGTACACAAGATATTTCTCATATCTAGGTATTTTCACTTTCTCCATGCTTGGAATTGTAATATGTAACAACCTGTTATTTATGTATATATTTTGGGAGCTTGTAGGACTTAGCTCATACCTATTGATTGGTTTCTGGTATGAAAAAGATTCCGCAGCAAATGCAGGTAAGAAGGCATTCCTAACCAACAGAATTGGTGACCTTGGCTTTTTAATTGGAATTTTGATGATGTACTTTACCTTTGGTTCATTCATGTTTGATGATATCTTTAGTGGTATAGCAGCAAATATTCTTCCTTTTAACAGTGGAACAGTTTTGACAGTTGCCGGAATTCTAATTTTCTGCGGTGCTATTGGTAAATCAGCACAGTTTCCTTTACATGTTTGGTTGCCTGATGCTATGGAAGGTCCAACACCCGTAAGTGCATTAATTCATGCTGCGACTATGGTCGCTGCCGGTGTTTATCTCGTTGCAAGAGTATTCCCGATGCTAACAGCAGATGCATTAACTTTCATTGCTTATGTTGGTGCATTTACAGCATTTCTTGCCGCAACAATAGCTCTGACACAAAATGATTTTAAAAAAGTATTGGCTTACTCAACTGTTAGTCAACTTGGCTATATGGTTATGTCCATCGGTGTCTGCTCATGGTCAACAGGATTCTTTCACTTAATGACTCATGCCTGGTTCAAAGGTGCATTATTCCTTGCTTCAGGTTCGGTGATTCATGCAATGCATATATCAATGCATCATGCAAACGACCACCACACTGACCCTCAGGACATCAGAAATATGGGTGGGTTACGAAAAACCATGCCTCTGACTTATCTGACATTCTTAATTGTTACATTAGCAATTTCAGGTGTCCCATTTACATCAGGTTTTCTATCAAAAGACGGAATACTTGCAGGGACTCTTGCTTTTGCTCAATTAACCGGTGGCATTAACTGGTTAATACCTATTATGGGATTCAGTGCCGCAGGTATGACTGCATTTTATATGCTTCGGCTAACAATCTTAGCTTTTCACGGTGAACATAAAACTTCGATAGCTACTCATACAAAAGAAAATAAATTTGTAATTGTTTTTCCATTGATTGTGTTATCTTTATTATCATTTTGGATTTTCTATTCTCCAAATCCATTTGATTCAAATGCTGGATGGTATGCTAAAGCAATGCCAGCACCAAGGACGGCTGTACCTGCAGAGTATCAGCACAAATTCCTAATGCCTTATGATGATAGTCATAATCCTTATCTTGAAGCAGACGGCAGACAGCAGACAGCAGACGGAATTTTAAAATCAGAAGTCAGAAGTCAGAAATCAGAAGTCAGTAAATCTAATTTAACTGTTCACCATGGGACTCATCATGGAGCTAATAAATTTGAAGAACAAATGCATGCCGCTCATATTCCTGCAATGATTTTATCCCTGATAATTGCAGGACTTGGTATTTTTATATCATTCTTGATATACCAGTTCAAGATATTCAGTGCTGACAACATTGCAAAGCAAATGGGTAAACTTTATAATGGTAGTTTGCATAAATGGTACTTCGATGAGATTTATCAGGCAACTGCGATTAACGGGACTGTCGGTATAGCAAAAGTTTCAGCTTTGTTCGACAACAAAATTATTGACGGTATTATTAACCTTACTGCATGGTTCACACGCGGCTTCGGTTACTTTATCGGTCATTTTGATAATATCGTAATTGATGGACTTGTAAATCTAGTGGCTAATGCTACTGCGGTCTTCGGTGCTATGTTCCGTAAGGTTCAAACAGGTAGAGTGCAAAGTTATGTCGTGATGGTGCTGTTGGGCATTATCTTTTTAGTTTATTATTTTATATAAGTCGAAAGTCGTTAGTCAACAGTTGATAGTAAATAGTTTAGAGTTTAGAGTTGTGAGTTAGTTTTATTTTTTAAGTATATAAAAACAGATAAATGATAACAAAATTGATTGAAAATTGAAAATTGAAAATTTTTTTGAAATAGATAGAAATTAAGTATTAAATAAATGGTTCCGGAGGATTGATGTTTGATATATTAGGGGCTGGACCTCTTACATGGATAACTTTTTTACCGATATTGGGTATGATAATAATAGCGATTATCCCAACCGGTAAAGATGAAAAAAGCAAAGAAGTGTCTCACTTATTGTTTAAGTGGGTAACCGTATTCTTAACTTTTCTGCAATTGATTTTGGCAATTGTAATTTATATGAATTATAACAATGCACTTGCCGGTATCAACAATATTGAAAGCTTTCAGTTTGTAGAAAAATTCAGGTGGATTGAAGTTACTGGTTTACCACTTCTTGGCGATGTTAAAATTGATTATTTTATGGGAATTGACGGCTTGAGTGCCCCTCTGATTCTTCTGACTGCAATTGTTTGCTTTGTAGCATCATTTGCTTCATTCGGAATTAAGAAGGCAGTCAAAGGATACTTCGCAATGTATCTTTTACTCGATACCGGCATGATGGGGGTTTTCGTTGCTCTCGATTTCTTCTTATTCTATGTATTCTGGGAGTTGATGTTGCTACCAATGTACTTCCTCATTGGAATATGGGGTGGACCAAGAAAAGAATATGCCGCAATCAAGTTCTTCCTCTACACTTTATTCGGTAGTGTGTTCATGCTATTGGTGATGATAGCATTATTCTTTGCTGTCGGTTCATTCAATATGCTTGATATGATGGATCCTTCGAAATATGACCCGAACTCATTACTTTACGGTGCAGGTACATTCTGGAGGTACGCCGCATTCGTTGCTCTTTTTATCGGCTTTGCAATTAAAGTACCAACTGTACCATTCCACACATGGTTGCCGGATGCACACGTCGAAGCTCCTACGGCTATAAGCGTCATTCTTGCCGGTGTTCTTTTGAAAATGGGTACTTACGGTATGCTCAGAATTAATTGGCCCATGTTTCCTGACGGAGTTTTCTACTTCCAATACATGATAGCAATTATAGCAGTTGTCAGTATCGTTTACGGTGCATTCTGTGCATTAGGCCAGCATAAGGTCGGTCAAAGGGATTTCAAGAAATTAATCGCATATTCATCGGTTAGCCACATGGGCTTTGTCCTTCTTGGCATGGCTTCAATGACAACCGAAGGAATGGTCGGAGCCATCTTCCAAATGTTCAATCACGGAACAATCACAGCTATGCTCTTTATGATTGTAGGAGTAGTCTATGACAGAGCCCACACAAGAAGTCTCGATGCTTTCGGTGGACTTGCCAATAAAATGCCAATTTACACAGGTATCATGTCGGTAGCTTTCTTTGCCGCTATCGGCTTACCGGGATTAAGTGGCTTTTGGAGTGAAATAATGGTATTCTTAGGTGCTTTCAAGTATAACCCGATACTTACTATCATCTCCGCTTCAGGCATTGTCATAGGTGCAGCCTATATGCTTTGGGCTTTGCAAAAAGTTTTCTTCGGACAGCTTCCCGAAAAATGGGCTGGACCATGGGACCCGACAAAGAAACTATATAAACATGATGATTTAAATGCAATCGAACTGACAGCTCTTGTTCCATTGGCTTTGATTATACTTTTCCTTGGTATATATCCTCAGCCGATGATTTCAATGATGACTGCTTCAGTTAATCATCTTATTGAATTTGTTAACATAAGCGGTCAATTCGCTGGATTATAAAAAATAGTTTTTTAAATTTTAAATTTTAAATTTTAAATTTCGATATGGTAGACCAATTTATAATAGAATTACAAAAAAGTATCAGATTGTTTAAACCTGAAACGGCTTTAGCTGCTACTTTTGTTGTTGCTTTGCTAGTTGACCTGATTTTCAGAAAATCAAAAAATATCTCAGGTTATATTTCTCTGATTGGATTTCTTGTTACGTTTTATTTCCTTACAGGACAACACAGCGACAAAGCATCAACTTTTACTCAAATGTTGTCAGTGGACCCATTTGCCCTGTTCTTTAAATATTTAATTTTGCTGACCAGCTTTATTATAATCCTGATGTCCTTCTTCACAGATGAATTGTATAAGAATAACAGAAGATTGGGTGAGTACTTCAGCTTGCTCACAGGAATGACATTCGGAATGTTTTTACTTGCTGGTTCAAATAATCTAATCATGATTTACCTTGCTATCGAAATAATGAGTATCAGCTCATACATTCTTGCGGGTTATACAAAGGAAATTCACAGAGCAAGCGAAGCATCCCTAAAGTATGTTATCTTTGGTGCCGTTTCTTCAGGAATAATGATTTACGGAATTTCTATTTTATTTGGTTTGACAGGAAGTCTGAATCTGTTCGAAATAAATAATTTCATTGCGAATAACGATGTAAATATATATGCTTTATTCATATCAGTATTTATGATTATTGCAGGAATTGGCTACAAAATCTCAGCCGTGCCATTTCATTTCTGGACACCAGATGTTTACGAAGGTGCACCGATTACAATTACTGCACTTTTATCAGTCGCCTCAAAAGCCGCAGGTTTTGCAATATTGATACGTTTTATTAAGGTCGGATTTATTGACAATTCACAGCTTGATACAGAAGGCATCTGGGTTTTAATGAGCAACATTGACTGGAGATTCATCATCGCAGTTCTCTCAGTTCTTTCGATGACTCTCGGAAATCTTGTTGCTATTTGGCAAACAAATCTAAAACGGCTTCTTGCTTACTCAAGTATTGCTCATGCCGGCTACATGCTCATGGGTGTAGCTGTGATGACAGATGCAGGAGTAACAGCGGTAATGATTTACTTCGCATCATACCTCTTCATGAATCTCGGAGCATTCTTTGTTGTTACTTTACTTGCAAACAAAATCGGAAGCGAAGACCTTGACGATTACAAAGGCATCGGCTACAGAGCTCCAATACTTGGTGTTTGCATGGTTATATTCCTGTTATCCTTAACTGGCATTCCACCGACATTCGGGTTCATCGGCAAATGGATGGTGTTTTCTGCCGTACTCGAATCAAACTTCATCTGGCTTGCTGTAATTGGTGTTTTGAACAGTGTCGTATCACTTTTCTACTATGTCAAAGTTTTCCGCAACATGTACGTTCGCGGAGTAGAAGAAAACGAGAACAAAGACAATTACCATTTTCATCCAATAGCAATAATTATTTTATTACTCCTTGCTGTACCGACAGTACTGTTCTGTCTGTATCCCGGACCGATAGCGGATTGGGCGAAAGCGTCTGTCGGAATTTTTCTTGGCTAACAGCGAAATGCGAAACGTAAAACGTAAAACGAAAGAAATTGTGAGAAGCCCTGTGGAAGCGGGGCTTTTTTTGTATTCTTCCCCTCTATCAAGAGGGGACTAAGGGGTGTGTCCTTCTGATTTCTATCTTCAATTTTCTTTTTTCTAAAGCCGTCATTCTGAACGCAGTGAAGAATCCGGTTTATTTTTGCTAATAAATTCAAAGTTTTGTAAGTTTGCTAAATAATTATGTTATTCTCATGGAAATTGAGTGTTATGGGAAATATGAAATTCATTTCGATATTTGTGATTTTAATTTTTTTTAATTTCTTACTATTATATAGTCAGGAAAACAAACAAGGTTCACCAATTGAACCGGGCAAAAAAATTCAATCTTTCAAAATTGGTATTCTCGGTGGAATCAATATTCCTTTGTCGCCTCCCGAATTGGTCAATGAACCGACAACTGCAACTAAAGAAGTTCAACCGTCTCTTTTGAATGGTCTTAACGGTCTTGGATTTGGTACAACATACAATTTCGGTATTATCGGAAAATATTCTGTTTCGGAATTAATGTTGATTGGTGCAAATATTGAATATTCCGGGTGGAAAAGTATCAATTCCTGCAATTGCGATGATGAAGAATTCGGTAAAAGCGAAAACTCCTTATCACTACTTCATTTTGGAATATTTTACCATTATTTTCTGTACGAAAATCTTTATGCAGGACCTGAAATCGGTTTCAATTTCTTTAATGTGAACGTTGTCGAAAACTCAAGCCGCGGCGAACTTGACTTCTCGAAAAGCTACACCAGAGTTGGACTTGGGCTTGCACTCGGTTACGAGTATCTGCTGTCAAAACAATTTGCTCTCGATATTTCTGCAAAAGCACATTTCCCTAATTTAATCTTAGGTCAGGAAAACACAAATCCAACAGTAGATTCGGAATCATTAATTAATTCAAAAGATAAGATTGCAGAAGCAAATATCTTTCTAATCTCATTTAACATCGGATTATTATTTTCAATTTACTATTAGGTGCAAAATGAAACACAAAATTTTATTGATAATCATTTTATTCGCTTTTAACAATTGCACAGTTGAGAATGATAATATTTCAATTGATAATTGCGATAAATGCAAAGAACTTTTTGGTATTGAAGTAAAAATAGGAAAACAAATTTGGATGACCAAAAATCTTGATGTTGACCATTATCGCAATGGTGATTCCATCCCTGAATGTAAAGATGCTAATGATTGGATGATTGCTTTTCAAAGTAAAATCGGTGTATGGTGTTACTATAATAATGATATATATAACGGTAAAATTTTTGGTAAACTTTATAACTGGTATGCTGTGAATGACACTCGAGGATTGGCTCCAGACGGATGGCATATCCCATCTGAAAATGAGTGGAATGAATTTGAACAATTTTTGTCTAATGCTACAGGTCTTATTAGTTCTGACTTAGGAGGTGTGCTTAAGAGTATAGGCACGAGTCAAGATTGGAATGGTTTATGGTTTCCACCTAATTTGGGAGCAACAAATGAGTTTTGTTTTTCAGCTTTACCAGGAGGTTATAGGCATTGGAATGGTGGATTTGATGACATTGGTTTGCAATGTGCTTTATGGTCTTCTTCAGAAAATGACACTATTGGTGCATGGCATTGGATGATGGTATATGACAGAATAGCATTAGGTAGATATGGTGGTAGTAAGGTTGGTGGTTTTTCAGTACGATGTGTGAAAGATTGAGTTAAATTAATAATATAAAGGGGTATATATGGAAAATAACAATTTAAATGAATTAAAAATTGAATTGAGAAAATTGTTAGTTGGTATAAAACCTAAATTCTGGATTGAAAGTGCTTTCAGAATTAAACATTCTGAATTATTTCAAAAATTTGAAAATTATAATGTTGTCGTAATTTTTAAAACCGTGTTAATTGATGGTCCTGATGGTAATGATGGAAAATTTGATTGTATTGAGGCATACTTCAAAGAATTGTAGCTAGACTGAAATGTAAATAAATACTATATAATATTCAATCAAATTACTATGAATAATCAAATCATAATCATCAAACCATCAAAAGACGAAATTGAAAAATATTTGAAAAAATGGGATTCACTTGAAAACTATGTTCTTCAGGAAAGCAGTTTAAGAAAATTGTTTACAGAAACATATCCATTTAATAATTGCATGGATGATGTTTTAATTAAAGTTTGTGCTTTAAATGATTTTTATAGCACAAATATTTTCTCACCTTTTACTGTTGCAAAGCATATTGTTTCACTCGATATTGACAGGAGATTAAATGATGATGATGCATCTTTGGTTAATGAAATAGCTAAAATTAAAGTCAATGACAGAAAATATATAAATTTCTATTCTTTTGCAACCAAATATTGCAGTCACCATAAACCTACGGTTTATCCAATTTATGATAGTTATGTTGAAAAAATGCTATTATATTTTAAAAAGGTTGATAAATTCAGTCAATTCAAAAAAGAAGACTTAAAAAACTATTTCAAATACAGAAATATTTTACTTGAATTTCGTACATTTTACGGTTTAGAAAAATATAACTTAAAAGAAATAGATAAATATATTTGGCAATCAGGAAAAGAGTATTTTCCGCGCAAATTTTAATATTCTCCCCTTCTATCTGTAGTACCACCTGACAGCAATATTCCTGTCAATCCCATTAATCCCAAAAATCCTAGTTCCGACAAAAAACTCTGCGAACCTCCGCGAAAACTCTCCAACCCCTTTGCGTTTAAATTCTTCTGACTTCTATCTGTAGTACCAACTGACAGTAATATTCCTGTCAATCCCATTAATCCCAAAAATCCCGGTTCCGACAAAAAACTCTGCGAACTCTGTGAAAATTCTCTGCGAACTCCGTGGTAAAAATTCTTCAGTCCTTCAGTCTTCCTAAAACCAAACCCTAAACACCAAACCTTATACCCTATACCCTATACCCTAAAACCCCGACCCCCGTCTGCGAAACCTAGTAAAAATAAAATTAAAACCGTTTTAAAATCCTTTTCTTGTGGTTCATTTCAAATACCCTAATTTCGTACTGCTCGTTCTTTGCAAATAGTTTTCGGTTCACAGTTCACGGTTCACAGTTCACGAAAAAAAAAATCGCAAAATTGCGGTACAATTGGTACAATTATTTTTAAGTTCTTTCTAATCCAATTTAAAATAAGGAGATACAAATTGGCTATTTTGTACCAACTTTCCTGATGTTGGACCATTTTGCACCAAAAATCAGCTAAATCAGTTCAATCAGCTTCAATCTGCGGTTCAGCCTTCATCCCTTCTCCTGTCTGCCGTCTTCTGTCTTCAAAATTCCTTATCCCTCTTATTCTTCTTCCTGAACACAAATGAAATGGGTGTGCCTTCAAAATCAAAATTAGCTCTGATGCTTTTCTCAATAAATTTTTTATAAGCATCAGGTATCAATTGAGGATAGTTGCAAAAAAATGCAAAAACAGGCGGCTCTGTTCCTGTCTGAGTGATATAATTTATCCTCAAATCTTTTCCGCCAACAGCTGGAGGAGGAGTTCTTTCGAGAATAGGTAAAATTGTTTTATTCAAATTTGCTGTGGAAATCCTTGTGCATCTCTTTTCTTTAATAGCTTTAGCAAGTTCAATAACTTTGACAATTCTTTGTTTGGTCAAAGCTGAGATAAATACGATTGGAACATAATAATGTGTTTGCATCTGTTCATAAAATAACTTTTCGTACTCCTGAGCAGTCTTGCTTTCTTTTGAAACCAAGTCCCATTTATTCAGGGCAAGAATAACTCCTTTGCGGGCATCAGTAACCTGATTGATTATTCTCTTATCCTGCTCTTCGATACCTCTTAATGCATCAACAAGAACAACTGATACATCCGAGCGTGTAATAGCCGTAGCAGTTCTTAATATGCTGAACATTTCGATATTTTCCTTAACTCTACTTTTCTTCCTAAGTCCCGCAGTATCAATTAACACTAATTCTTCTCCATGGAATTTAAGTATACTGTCAATCGAATCACGAGTTGTACCAGGTATATCGGTTACAATTGACCTTTCCTTACCAAGAAGAGCATTAGTCAAACTCGATTTACCCGAATTAGGACGACCAACGAATGCGATTTTCAATCTTGCATCAGATTCGTAAATACTTTCATCATTGAGGTTTGTAGCAACTTCATCAAGAAAATCCCCGGTACCTCTTCCGTTGAGTCCAGAAATCGGATAAGGATTGCCTAATCCAAGTGAATGGAATTCATAAGATTCAATATCATATTTCTCGTTATCGCATTTGTTTACGACTAAAGTTACCGGCTTGTTGGATGTTCTGAGTATTGTTGAAATATCCAAATCGAAAGGAGTAACACCGTCCCTCCCATCGCAAACAAAAATAATGGCATCGGCTTCTTCTATAGCTACAAATGCCTGCTCCCTGATTGCCTTCTCCATTGTATCTTCTGTCCCGGGAATAAAACCGCCGGTATCTATCACTAAAAAGTATTTACCATTCCAATCCGACTCTCCATATAACCTATCCCTTGTCACACCGGGAGTTGATTCGATTATGGCTGCTTTTTCTCCAATTAGACGATTGAAAAGGGTTGATTTTCCGACATTCGGTCTTCCTACGATTGCTACTATATTCATTAATAACCTGTTTATTTAAAAATTTTGCACAAAATTACGTTTTTTTATTGATTGAATGTGTGCAATAATGAAAATTTTAGAAAAATATTCCCAAAATTTTTTGACAACTGAATTGAAAAAAAAAATTTCAGAAAATTTCAATATGAGCATAAATTAATTTTAAATTCATGTTCAATTAACTAAAATCATATCAAAAATAATTTTTTAAATTAATGAAATTTAATTGTTTTTTTGAGAAATTCTTCAATAATTTCTCAAATTCCATAATGGAAAGCACACTCCTCTCTCCCCTGCTAAAAAAGAGGGATGAAAAGAGTATGCTTTTATTGCAAAAATTCTCTTCTAAAGACCGGCTACGTAGGAAGCGTAATCGTTGGCATTCATCAGATTTTGAACCTCTAATATGTTGAAGTTCGTAATCCTCAAAATCCATCCGAGTCCATAAGGGCTTTGATTTATCAACCCTGGATTAAGCTCCAGTTCAGGATTCATTATATCTATGTCCCCAAAAATAGGCATCAAAACATCAAAATTGGATAACGTACCAATCAGTTCAACAACTCTTTTCTTGGTTGGAATTCCCGTCTTACCAACTATTGGTTCAGAAATCATATTTGCTGAAGTAACTATTCCAATAGAACTTAATGGAAAAGTAGTGATACCGACAATTGCAATATTTTCACTTTCAAGTTTAACCCAAACATGGTCTTCAGTATAATATCTGTCGGGAGGATAAAGCCCTGGTGTATAATCTGGTCCTTTGATTTCCTTGTCAGTTGTCTTGTCCTGAATGGAATTTTCCGAACAGGCAAATAAAATCAATGCAAATGTAATGCTTAATAAAGCGGTGATGAGTTTTTTTGAGTTTTTCATAAGATTCTCCTTGTAAATGTTAAAAAAATTTCGTATTATTAATATTTAT